>Ga0209211_10002421_pt1 | contig 32244 bp, 26 predicted proteins | sample RifGroA2_FD_183992 | JGI IMG/M metagenome (GOLD analysis project Ga0209211, IMG submission 183992) | Groundwater microbial communities from Rifle, Colorado, USA - Groundwater A2 (SPAdes) (version 2) | ecosystem: Environmental > Aquatic > Deep subsurface > Groundwater | place: Rifle, Colorado...
TGGGTCGCCGCCTGCGCCGCCTCATTGATGCTCTCGGCCAGCAGGCGGATCGACTCGCCGGTCTCGCTGGTCTGCTTCACGCCGGCCTCCACCGCCTTGTTGCCCTGCTCGGTGGCGAGCACGGCAGCACTCGTGGCTTTCTGAATGTCGCCCAGGATGGTCCGCACCTGGCCGGTGGCCTGCTTGGATTGCTCGGCCAGGCTCTTGATCTCCTGCGCCACCACGCCAAAGCCCTTGCCCTGCTCGCCGGCCCGGGTGGCCTCGATGGCGGCATTCACCGCGAGCAGGTTCGACTGCTCGGCCAGGCCGTTGACGGTGGCGATGATCTCGCCGATCGCCTGGCTCTGCTCGCTCAGGCGCACGATGCTCTCGGCAATCGATTCCATCTGTTCCTGGATGTGCTGCATCCCCTGCACCGCCTCCTCGACCGACTTGCGGCCGGCTTGGGAAACATTCGCGGCCTCCTGCGCGCTTTCCGAGACGTAGCGTGCTTTCTGGCTGGCCAACTGTGCGGTCTGCTTGACCTCCTCCACCGTGGCGGTGGTCTCGCTCACCGCCGTCGCCGTCTCCGCCGCGCCCGCCGCCACCTGCGTGGTCGTGGCGAGGATTTCGCTGGACGAGGAGGCGAGTACGCTTACGCCCTCGTTGATCTCCCGGGTCGTTTGCAGCAGTTTCTCGACCATCGCGCGGAACGCGCGCGCCAGGTCGCCGACCTCGTCGGCGCGGTTGTCCGCCGGTACGCGGACGGTGAGGTCGCCATCGGCGACCTGCGCGGCAATGCCCGCAATCGCCCGTAGCGGCACGGCGATGATCCGGTTCAGGAGCAGCGCCATCGCCAACCCCAGCGCCACCGATGCGATGCCGATGCCGATGAACAGGCGCGCCGCCTGCGCGCTACGCTGTTCGGAGATCGCTACCGCGTCACTCGCCCGTTCTACCGCCAGATCACCCAGTTCCTGGGCGATGGCGCGAAGCTTGCGGTACCTTTGTTCCTGTTCTCCGCCCGCCAGCGACCTGGCTTCGTCCGTCTTGTTGGCGTAGATCAGCGGGATCAGCTCGGCGTCGCGCGTCTGTGCAAACGCCTCGCGGATCGTCTTGAGCTCCTCGATCCGGCTGGCAAGTTGCGCATCGTTGCGGTTGCGCTCCTGCAGGTGTCGCATGGCCTCCGCTATTTCGTCGTTACGCTGCTTGATCTCCTGGTGCCAGGTTTCCTGGTCGGAACGCTCCGTCGCCAGCAGCATGCTCAGGAGCGCCGCCCGGATGCCGTTCTCGTTCGCACGGACGTTCAGCAGATCCACGGCATTGGCGAAATCTTGCTGGTAGAGATTCTTCTGCGACGCCTGGATAGCCGAGATGCCCAGGTAGGCAGTCACAATCACCGTCGCGAGAAGGGCGATCATCAGCCCGAAACCGACGAAGAGCTTGCCGCGTGTCGCAAGATTGAGAAACCATTTCATGTTTCATTCTCCGCTGCTGCGTTGAGACTTGCGATCGGTCCGAACCCGGTATCGCACACGCCTATCCGGCCACCTGTTCCTGCACGACGATACCTTCGTCCGTCAGGAGTTTTCCCGCATCGAGCACCACCAGGCGCTCTGCAGTCACCCCGCGCAGATAATTCTCACGAACGCCGGTGAGCGTGGGCAGGGACGGCTGGATGTCGGCCAGCGGAATGCGGCGTACGCCGACGATGGCGTCCGCTAAGACGCCAAACAGCATGTTTGCCGATTGCAGTACGATGACCTTGTTGAGATCGGTCAGGCCCTTCTCCGGCAAATCGAAGAACTTCTTCAGGTCGATAACCGAGAGTATCTCGCCGCGGACGTTGACAATGCCGAGCACGAATCCGGGCGTGCACGGCAGCGGCGTCAGGTTTTCCAGTGGGTAAACCTCGCGGACGTGGATGGATTCAACCGCATATCGCTCATGGGCAAGAATGAACTCGACAATCTCTACGTACTCATCGGCGGCCTCCGCCGGCGTGGTTTCTGCGGCCAGCGCCAGCGCCCTTGACTTCAGAATCCGTTGCGTTTGTTCAGGAGACGGCACCCAGACATGTTCGATGGCGGTGCGAGCCGTTTCCAAGCGCCGCTCGACGTCGCGCCAGTCGATGGCCGCTTTTCGCTTTTGAGACGTCGGCTTCTTGGTGCTCATGCCAGTTTCTCCCTAGACACCCACTGTCGCGCGCGGCAGGCTTGCTCGTACCGACGTAATAATCTCCGTAAGCCGGCCAGCGGTCAGTCCCTCCGATTCAGGGAGTGGCTCGTCGTGCGGATGCGCCTGCAGCACCGCCAGCGCATTGTCGAAATGCCGCTCCGCGTCGCGGCGTCGGCTTTGCGACAGGCACAGGTTACCCAGCGCGAAGTGCGCGAGCACGAAATCTGGATCGATATAGATCGCGCGCATCAGCGATTGTGCGGCGGCGTCGCCCTGCCCCAGTTCCTGCTGGATGGTGGCGAGCAGATACTGGTTCGCGGGATTGAGCTTGTCGGCGGCGATCGCCTTCTCGCACCACTGCGCCGCTTCGGCGAGCTTGCCCTGGTTGGCACACAGCCGCGCCGTGCAGGATGGCGCTGCGCTGGCATCCACCTCAATCGCAATTGCTTCGCTTGGTTGCGCCACGGGCTGAACCAGACTGCACACCGGGTCATGCAACGCAGCTGGCGCCGCATCCACAACCGGGGACTCCACCGACCAGGCCTCCGGCGGTGCGTGCGGCGCCGTGGCTGAACAAGGGCTTGCGACTGTCGCCGATTGCGCCTTCGAGAGCTTGCGGTAGAGGACTGCTCCGGCAAAGTCGACGGCGGTGAAACGGGAAAACAAGCTGTTCGAGGTTTCCACCGGGCTGACAATGAGCCAGCCGCCATCGACCAGCGAGCGATACAGGTTCTCGATGACTTTCTTCGCCTGCGCCGCGCTGAAATACATCAGCACATTGCGGCAGAAGATCACATCCATTGCGTTGGTGTTGTTGGTCAGCGAGGGATAGACATCGTCGGCAAGGTTGAGATAGAAAAATGTCACCTGCTTGCGCATGAGCGGCTGCAGCTCGAAGCGCGAGTTCGTTCCTTGCTTGAAATAGCGCTCCCGAATCCAGGCTGGCGTGCCTCGAAACGACCATTCGCCGTACACCCCCTCCGCCGCCTTGCGCAGGAACGCCGGGTTGATGTCGGTAGCCAGGATGCTCACATTCCAGTCGCTGGGATGCGGGATCAGCCAGTCGACAAGCATGGCGATCGAATACGCTTCCTCGCCCGTGCAGCAACCGGCGCTCCAGATGCGCAGCCGCCGTTCACCACCTGCGCGCGCATGCAGCAACTCCGGGAAGATGTGCTGTTCGAGCACCTCGAAGCTGCGTTCATCGCGGAAGAAATAGGTCTCGCCCACGGTCAAATGACTGGCAAGGACCTCGATCTGGCTGCGCGTCAGGTGTACGGACAAGAGCCAGTGCGCACACGATTTGGCATCCGGCATACCGAAGCTGGGCGCGGCGGCGGCGATGCCCCGCTCAAGATCGCCCCAGCGTTCTGTCGGAAAGTGCAGGCCTGTTCGCGCGGCGAGCAATTCGCTCAGCCGCGCCAACAGGGGATAGGGGAAGGTGGGCCGCATATGCCGCCTCAGGCCGTTTCCAGCGCCCGATCCAGCGAATCTTCTTCATCCAGCGAGAGAAATGTGCCCAGATCATGGACAAGGATCAATCCATCCTTGAGTTTTACAACACCTTCCAGATATTCGATCGCGGGAACGATGCTCTGCGCCGCGACCAGGCTCTGCTCGGAGCATTCGACAACATCCATCACCGCGTCCGCCACCAGCGCGACAGGACGTCGCGCCGTGTGCGCGACGATCAACTGGTCGGTCAGCGCAATCCCGCGTTCGGGAAGTCGAAAACGCCGGCGCACGTTGATGACCGGGATCAAGCGTCCCTCTATGTTGACAACGCCGAGAACGATGTCCGGCGCCTTTGACAGCAGGGTAACATGCACCATGCGCACCACCCGGTCCACCGCGGACAGATGCAGGCCATAGCGTTGAGCATCCAGGATAAAAACAACGTATTGATTGGTCATTTTCATGGCGTCCATGCACTCGCCCTTGACGAGTGGCGCTGCGGCGAGATCATCCGACTGCTGCTCCATTCATCGCCGCCACGTGAGCTGGCGGGTGGCTGAGGAGGAGATCAACAAGATAGAACTCCTATCACAAGTTGCCTCTTTAATCCACTATCTAATGTGAAACCGGCCGAGTTGCGGCCATAAAGACCCGCCTAACAGCGGCATGCTGTTAGCTGCCATGGCATTGGCATCCTCGCCGGTTGCGACGAGCTTGTGGCGTTGGCGTCGATTCCTGCGGGGTAGAAATCGCGTCGGGACCGAGGCGATACCCCTGAAATGCAAACAGGCCGGGAAATCCCGGCCTGTGCTTATTGGTGGGCGGTACAGGGCTTGAACCTGTGACCCCTGCCGTGTGAAAGCAGTGCTCTACCGCTGAGCTAACCGCCCGGAAGAGGCGCGAATTCTACGATCCGGGACGGGTGTGGTCAAGAAAAGCCGCCAACTCGGCGGTGGATCACGCGGTGGTCGAGGGCCTAAGCCACTTTTCCGTGAATGCCTGCTCGGCTTCCGGCCGGCCGAAATGATAGCCCTGGGCAAAATCGCAGCCCAGCGCCAGCAACGCTGCGGCTTGCCCCGCTTCCTCGACGCCCTCGGCGGTTGTCTTCAGGCCCAGGTTGCGCGCCATGGCGATGATCGTGGTCACGATGGTGTGGTCGTTGGCGTCGGTGAGCATATTGCGCACGAACGAGATATCGATCTTGATCTGGTCGGCAGAGAAACGCTTCAGGTAGGCAAGCGATGAGTACCCCGTGCCGAAATCATCGATGGAAAGTCCAAAGCCGGCCGCGCTGAGCAATTCGAGCACATCCACGGCACGCTCCGGATCGACCATCATGCTGCTCTCGGTGAGCTCGAGTTCGAATCGATCCGGGCCCAGGCCTGCCTGGTGCACGATCTTGAGCAGGCGGCCGACAATGTCGGGATCTTCCATCTGCAATGCCGAAACGTTGATCGCCATCCTGCCGTCCAGATGCAATCCCCTGCCCTCCCAGGCATTGATCTGGCGGCAAGCCTCCCTGAGCACCCAATCGCCGAGTTGCACCATCAGGCCGCGCTCCTCGGCGACCGGAATGAATTCCGCAGGACCGATCCAGCCGAGTTCCGCGTCGTGCCAGCGCAACAACGCCTCCGCGCCAATAACCCGCCCGGAAACCAGGTCTATTTGCGGCTGGTAGTACAGCTGCAGCTTTTCCGACTCCAGGGCATGGACGAGGCGCTTGGCCAGGGTTAGCCGCTTCTCCAGCTCGGCGCCCATTTCCGCCTGGTACAAGCGGTAGCCCCCGCCGGCGGCCTTGGCGCGATACATGGCGATGTCGGTGCGCTTGATCAAGTCCTCGCAGGTCAGGCCGTCCGTGGGGTAGAAAGCGATGCCGATGCTGGCGCCGATGCTGTGCGAGTGCCCCAGCAGCTCCAGCGGCGGGACCAGTGCGTCCTGCATGCGCGTGGCGATGCGAATGGCCGACGCCAGGTCGGCGTTCTCCGCGATGAGTACGAATTCGTCGCCCCCCAGGCGCGCCAGCGTTTCCTCTTTTCGCGCAGCGCCCTGCAGGCGCCGCGCAACTTCGGCCAAGGCCAGGTCGCCGACCGTGTGTCCCTGGCTGTCGTTGATTTCCTTGAACCGGTCCAGGTCCAGGAAAAGGATCGCCCCGTGTCCACCGTGGCGGTGGGACGCGACCAGCGTGTGCTCCAGGCGATCCAGGAACAAGGCCCGGTTGGGCAGACCGGTCAATGCGTCATAAAACGCCAGCTGCTCGATCCGCGCCGCCTGGATCTTCTGCTCGCTGACATCGGTGAGGATGTGAATGAAGTGGCTGGGGATTCCGTTGGCGTCATTGACCGTGGCGATCGATACCGCCAGCGGAAAAATTTCGCCCGATTTCCTTCGACCCCACAACTCGCCCTGCCAGCGTCCGCTGGTTGCCAGGCTCTGCCGCCTGACTGCCTGATGCTTTGGATGATCGCGCTCCGGATCGAGGAAGTCCGCGCGTTTCCCGACCACTTCGGCGGAAGCGAATCCGGTCAGCGACTCAAAGCTTTCGTTCACCATCAGCACCCGGCCTTCGGTGTCGGTGACCATGATTCCTTCGATGCTTTGTTCGAACACCACCTTGGACAGACGTTCGCTCTCGTGGTGTTGCGCTCGCTCAATGGCGATTGCCGCAAGGCCGGCCGATTGCTGTATCAGCTTGAGTTCGGTCGCGCTTGGCACCGACGGCTCGCGCCGATAGATGGCAAACGTGCCCAGTATCTTGTTGTCAGCCGAGACAATCGGGTGCGACCAACAGGCGCGCAGGCCGGCGCGCTGCGCCAGCTCGCGCCACGGCTCCCAGTTGGGATGGGTCATGATGTCTTCGACCATCACCAGCTTTCCTGTGAATGCCGCCGCGCCGCAGGATCCCACGGTCGGACCGATCTCGACGCCGTCGATGGCCTGGTTGTAAAAAGTCGGAAGACTGGGCGCGGCGCCGTGCGCAAGCCGCTTGCCGTCGGGAGACAGCGTGAGGACGGAGCACAAAATTCCCTGGGCCTGCCGCTCGGCGAATCTCGCCAGCGAATCCAGCACGACGGCGGTCGGCGCATCGGCCGTGATCAGTCCGAGTGTGTCGGCATAGTGTTGCTGCCACTCCTGGGCACGCTTGCGCTCGGTTATGTCCTGGATATGTGCAATGAAGTGCTTCGGCTTGCCGGCGCTGTCCCTGAGCAGGGACACCGTCAGGAACACGGGAACCAGGCTGCCGTCTCGGCGGAGGTAGCGCTTCTCGATCGTGTAACTGTCAATTTCGCCTGCGAGAAGCGCCCGCAACTGATCGCGATCGGAATCCATGTCGTCGGGATGGGTGATGTCCCGGAACGTCCTGCGCAGCAACGCGTCTTCGGAATAGCCGACAATTCCGCACAGGCAGGAATTGACCTTCAGCCAGTTGCCGTCCAGCGAGATCAGAGCCATGCCGATGGCCGATGATGCGAACGCGCTCTTGAATTGCTCCTTGCTCTCGAGCAGCGCCGCTTCGGCGACCTTCCTCTGGGTAATGTCCTGCAGCAAGTTGAGGCTGTAGGTGCGGCCAGCGACGTCAACCAGGCTGCCGCTGTACAGGACCGCGAAGGTCGAGCCGTCCCGGCGGCGCAGCAGGGTTTCAAAGTTTCGAGCCGCGCCGCGGGCCTGCAGCAAGTCCACGAATCGCTTGCGCTCACCCGGATCCACCCAGACGTTGAGCTCACCCGTCGTGCGCCCAAGCACTTCGTCCTTGGCATAACCGAAGGCTTCGAGTCCGGCGGCATTGATTTCCTGGACTCGGCCTTCCGGGTAGCTGAGCAATGCAATGATGATCGGGCTTTGATCGAATACGCTGCGGAAGCGTTGCTCGCTTTCCAGCACCGCTTGTTGCGCCTGTTTGCGCTCCACCGCCGCGGCAACCTGATCGGATACGAACTGCAGTAGCTCCTTGTCCTTTTCCGTGTAGCGCGCCAGGCCCGTGTAGTTCTGCACGGTCAGCACGCCGATAGTGCCGCGGCTGGTTTTCAGCGGGATGCCGAGCCAATCGACGCCGTCGGTACCAATGATGTTTACATCCGGGCGCATGACCACCGCCCCGATCGTATCCGGCGATAGCAGCAGCGGCTCGCCGGTCTCCAGCACCAGGCCGGTGAGACCGCGCCGTTCCTTGAGCGTTCGCGGTTCCGGCCTGGGATCCAGCTCGTCCACCCAGTAGGGAAAGCTCAGCAGATCGGTTGCTTCGTCATAAAGGGCGACGTAGAAATTCTTGGCGGGAAGCAGCTGGCTGATGATTTCGTGGATGGCTTGAAACAGGTGCTGCAGATCGGGCGCCGAATGTGCCGCCTCGGAAATCTTGTGCAATGCCGCCTGCATGCGCTCCGAGCGCGCCCGGTCGGTAATGTCGCGCAGGAACGCGGCGAACATTCGCCGGCCATCGATCTCCAGATCGCTGAAGGAAATCTCCAACGGAAATTCGTGACCGTCGCGATGCAGCCCAACCGATTCCATGGCTCGCCAATCAAGCCGTTTCTCTCCGGTTCGCAGATAACGATCAAGGGCGGCGGCGTGCCGCCCGCGCATTCTCTCGGGCTGCAGCAGCCTCAGTGGTTGACCCACCGCCTCCTCGGGTGAATATCCGAAGGCGGCCTTCAGCGCCGGATTGGCATAGCGGATGGTGCTCTTTTCATCGATGATGATGACCGCGTCGGTGGTGGTTTCCCACAGCAGCCGATATTGCGGCTCGCTCAGCTGGGAAGGCGATCGAGTTGGTCGCTTACTGGCCAAGGCTCACTGCTCGCTGGGGGGGTACCTGTATGCAATCGACTTTACTCCCATCGCCAGTGCGGGTGTCATGCCGCAGCCATGGCCGTGTGTGCGGTACGCCACGGTTCAGGTGGATTTGCTGGCGCGCATCGCCTGCACCTGGGCCGGGGCCGCAAAGGAATCGCTGCGCGAATCCGCCCAGAACATTTTGAACGCGGGGTGGTCGGGTAACGGTCCGCCCAGCAGTTCGCCCGGTTTCATGAAGCGGTGCAACACGGAAAGCGAGCGTACTTCCGTTGAGGAGACGCGGCGAATGATGTGCTCCGGGCCCAGTTCGTCAGGGTGGTTCAACCCGGCCGCGGCAATCAATTCGCGCAGGGCAATCAAGGTGTTTTCATGGAACTGATGCACGCGGGTGGCCTTGTCCTCGGGCACCAGCGCCTTTTGCCGGGTCTGGTTCTGGGTGGTCACACCGGTCGGACAGCGGTCGGTGTGGCAGCTCAGGGACTGGATGCAGCCGAGTGCGAACATGTAGCCGCGCGCGGCGTTGCACCAATCCGCACCCAACGCCAGCGTGCGCGCAATGTCGAACGCGGTGATCACCTTGCCCGCCGCGCCGATGCGAATGTGTTGCCGCAGGTTGAGTCCGACCAGCGTGTTGTGCACCAGCAGCAGGGCCTCGCGCAGCGGCGCGCCGACGTGATCGGTGAACTCCAGCGGCGCTGCGCCGGTGCCGCCCTCGCCGCCGTCGACGACGATGAAATCCGGCAGCACGCCCGTTTCCTGCATGGCCTTGGCGATGCCGAACCATTCCCAGGGGTGGCCGATGGCGAGCTTGAAGCCGGTCGGCTTGCCGCCCGAGAGCCGGCGCAGGCGGTCGACGAATTGCAACAGCTCCACCGGCGTCGAAAAAGCCGAATGCCGCGCGGGAGAAATGCAATCCACGCCGATCGGCACGCCGCGGGCGGCGGATATCTCCGGCGACACCTTGACCCCCGGTAGCACGCCGCCGTGCCCGGGCTTGGCCCCCTGCGACAGCTTGATCTCGATCATCTTCACCTGCGCCGTGCAGGCGTTGGCGACGAATTTCTCTTCGTTGAAGCGTCCGTCCGCGTCCCGACAACCGAAATAGCCCGAGCCGATTTCCCAAACCAGGTCGCCGCCGTTCTCGCGGTGATATTGCGAAATCGAGCCTTCGCCGGTGTCCTGGAAGAAATTGCCGCGGCGCGCGCCTTCATTGAGCGCGCGCACCGCATTGGCGGAGAGTGAACCAAAGCTCATGGCCGAAATGTTGAAGACACTTGCCGAATAGGGCTGGGCGCGGCCCTGGCCGATCGCGATGCGGAAGTCATGCGAGGGCACATCGGTCGGCGCCAGCGAATGGTTGATCCACTCGTACTTGTCGGCATACAGGTCGAGCTGGGTGCCGAAGGGCCGCTTGTCGAGGGTGTTCTTGGCGCGTTGGTAAACCAGCGAACGTTGTTGCCGCGAGAACGGACGCTCGTCGTTATCGGCCTCGATGAAATATTGGCGTATCTCCGGTCCGATGCTTTCCAGGAAATAACGCAGGTGGGCGATCACCGGATAATTGCGCAGCACCGATTTACGCGTCTGGATCAGATCGGCGATGCCGACCGCGCTGAGCCCGCGGAACACGACGGCCGGCCATATCCACGCCTGCGACCAATAGAGGCCGCCCAGACTGACCAGGGCAAGCGCAACGCAGGTGGCGAACGGCCAGTAGCGGGACGGCAGCATGATCAACTCCCCGGGCGAATGCACAGCATAGCTGCGCCGCAGCGCAGCGGGCGATCGATGGTGCCCGGGGCGGGGGTCGAACCCGCATGGCCTTGCGGCCGGGGGATTTTAAGTCCCATGCGTATACCAGTTTCGCCACCCGGGCCTGGTCACATGGTGCCGCATCAAACGGCAAATAGGCGAGCACCAATGTAGGAGCGGCTTCAGCCGCGATGCCTTTGCAAGCAATCGCGGCTGAAGCCGCTCCTACAGCAATCGCGGCTGAAGCCGCTCCTACAGGGATCGCGGCTGAAGCCGCTCCTACAGATGGAGGCCAGGGTCGGGATCGAACCGGCGTACGCGGCTTTGCAGGCCGCTGCATGACCACTCTGCCACCTGGCCGGTGACTTGATCCGGTATCAGCTTACCGCGACCGGCGCGGCATTCAATCCCGGAAAAAACAAAACCCCGACAAGCGCGGGGTTCTGTGGGTTCTGGAGCGGGAAACGAGACTCGAACTCGCGACCCCGACCTTGGCAAGGTCGTGCTCTACCAACTGAGCTATTCCCGCAGAAGTCGTATATTTTTCGCGATAGCGGCCTTGCTGTCAACACCTGTTTTGCAAATTGCCGTTTCGCCCGCGTTCTAGCCGCGTTTGAGCAGGGTCGGCCAGGCGGCGCGCAGGTAATCCGCGCCCGACCACAGCGTCAACGCCGCGGCAACGCCCAGCAGCCATTCGCCGATCAGGAAGATCGGCAAGCCCAGCAATGGCTCGCGAAAAATCAGGCAGCTGATTGCGGTCATCTGCACGATCGTTTTCAGCTTGCCCAGCCCGGCCACCTTGACCAGGCCGTGGGCGCCCATCTGCGCCATCCATTCGCGCAATGCGGAAATGGTGATCTCGCGGCCCACGATCACCGCCGAAAGCAGCACGATCGGCACGGTGTGGTGCCACTGCACGATCAGGAACAGCGCGATGGTGACCGCCAGCTTGTCCGCCACCGGATCCAGGAATTCGCCGAAGGCGGAAAACATCTGGAAACGACGGGCGATCCAGCCGTCCAGGATGTCGGTTAGCGCGCCGATGACGAAAACGGCGCAGGCGAGCACGTTGGCCCAGCGGTTGCCCCAGTAGAACACCACGACCAATACCGGAATCAGCGCGATGCGAAACAAGGTCAGCATCGTGGGGATAGTCAGTTTCACGGAGTCTCCGGCGGCGGCATGCTTGGTGATTCGAGCCCGTGTAGTGAAGCATAGATGCGGGCGGCAAGGGCAGCACTGACGCCCTCGACGCGGGCAATTTCCTCGGCTCCAGCGGTCTTCAGGCCCGACAAACCACCGAAATGCTTGAGCAGACTCGCGCGCCGGCGCGGGCCGATGCCGGCGATGTCTTCGAGCCGGCTGGTCTCCCGTGTTTTCTGGCGGCGGCCGCGATGACCGGTAATCGCGAATCGATGCGCCTCGTCACGTACCTGCTGGATCAGTTGCAGACCGGGCGATTCGACGCCGGGATGAATCTCGCGGCCATCGGTGAAGACCAGCGCCTCGTGCCCTGGGCGGCGCTCCACGCCCTTGGCAACGCCGATCATGGTCACGCCGACCACGCCAAGCTCAGCCAGCACCTGCTGCGCTTGCGCCAGCTGTCCCGCGCCGCCGTCGATCAACAGCAGGTCGGGGACGATGCCCTCCTCCAGCGCGCGCTTGAATCGACGCTCCAGGGCCTGGTGCATGGCGGCGTAATCGTCGCCCGGCACGATGCCGGCGATGTTGAAGCGTCGGTACTGCGCACGCACCGGACCTTCGGCGTCGAAGACCACGCACGACGCAACCGTCGCCTCGCCCATCGTGTGGCTGATATCGAAACACTCGATCCGCTGCGGCGGCAATGGCAAATCGAGAATCTGCTGCAACGACGCCAGCCGCTTGTTCTGCGTGGCGCTGCTTCCGATTTGCGCCAGCAAGGCATGCTCGGCATTGCTCTGCGCCATTTGCAGGTAACGCGCCCGCTCGCCACGAACGCTCGGCTTGATCTCCACGCGCCGCCCGGCCTGCTCGGAGAACACCCTCTCGAACAGGTCCAGGTCCGCGATGTCGTGGCTGAGCACGATCTCCCGTGGCGGGCGCTTTTCCAGGTAGTACTGGCCGACAAACGCCGCCAGGACTTCCTCGGCGCTGTCGACGCCATTCAATTTCGGAAAATACGCTCGCGTGCCCTGGTTCATCCCGTTGCGGAACGAGAGCAGCAGCACGCAGGCAGCGCCCGGCGCAATCGCGCAGGCAAGCACATCCATGTCGACCTGTTCGCCTTCCACGTATTGCCTGGCCTGCACCTTGCGGATCCCGGCAATGGCATCGCGCAGTTGTGCCGCGTGCTCGAACTCCAGGCGTGCGCTGGCCGCGTCCATGGCCTGGGTCAGGTCGTCGACCACCTCGCTGCTCCTGCCTTCCAGGAACAGGGCCGCACGACGCACGCTGGCGTCGTACTCGCGGGTGGCGACGAAGCCTACGCACGGCGCACTGCACCGGCCGATCTGGTGTTGCAGGCAAGGCCGGCTACGGTTGCGGAAGACGCTGTCCTCGCAGGTGCGCAGCTTGAAGATCTTCTGCATCAGATCCATGGTTTCGCGCACCGAGCCGGCGCTCGGGTACGGTCCGAAGTAGCGGCCGGGGATCGAGCGCGGGCCGCGATGGAAGGCGATTCGCGGCCAGGTTTCGTCGGTCAGCACGATGTACGGGTAGCTCTTGTCGTCACGCAACAGCACGTTGTAGCGCGGACGCAGCGTCTTGATCAGCTGGTTTTCGAGCAACAGCGCTTCACCTGCCGTGCGGGTGACCGTGATTTCGACGCGGCTGATCTGCGCCACCATCGCGGCCAGCCGACGCGAAGGCTGGTCGGCTCGGAAATAATTGGCGACTCGCTTTTTCAGCGAGGCTGCCTTGCCCACGTACAGCACGCCGCCGTCTGCCGCGATCATGCGATAGACGCCGGGCGCCGTAGTCAGCTCGCGCACGAACTCTTTACCGTCGAACGGCGGGGCAACCTCAGGGTCAGTCATGCCTGCATTATCGCCGACGGAAACTTTACCGGGCCCGAGCTGGGCTCTGCACCGCCAGCGCTTCCGCGCGGCGAAGATCGGCCTGGGTATCGACACCGGGCGGAAATGGCACCGGCGAAAGTCCGACGGCGATCCGGTAGCCCGCTTCAAGCACCCGCAACTGCTCCAGGCCTTCGCTGCGCTCGAGCGATCCCGGACTCAATTCGGCAAAGCGTCCCAGGAAGCCGGCACGGTAGGCATAAATGCCGATATGTCGCAGCGCGCTGGATGGCAGCGTGCTGATGCGATCGTGGGCAAAGCGATCACGCTGCCAGGGAATCGGAGCGCGACTGAAATACAGGGCGAGGCCGCGTGCATCACGCACCACTTTCACGGCATTGGCGTCGAACAGGGTTTCGCAATCGTCGATGGCGATCGCCAGCGTGGCCATTTCCGTTCCGGCGTCGGCCAGAGTCTGGGCGACCGCGCGAATGCCCTCTGGCGGCGCGAAGGGTTCGTCGCCTTGCAGGTTGACGATGATCTGCTGTTCGGCCCAACCGAGCTTGACGGCGCATTCGGCCAATCGGTCCGTGCCGGACGGATGCCCGCTGTCGGTCATGCACACTATGAGCGGATAACCTGCCACCGCGTCGGCAATCCGCGCGTCATCGGTCGCTACCACCACCTGTTTCGCGCCCGCCGCCAGCGCGCGCCGCGCCACGTGCACCACCATCGGTACACCGGCGATCAGCCGCAGTGGCTTGCCGGGAAGGCGGGTCGCGGCGTAACGCGCCGGGATGGCGACGATGAAATCAAGTTCGGGCATGACGTTCTTTCAACTTCTGTTCGATAGCGGCAAAAAATTCCGCGGGCAGTCGCGCTTCGACCGGAACTGCCCAGGCGTCGCTCAGCCCCAGCTCGCGACATTTTACTGCGTCTTTCTCGGTCATCAGTATGGGACCGACCAGTCCGGCGAAGTCCGCGGCCACGAACTGATGGTGGTCCTCGAATGCGTGCTCGATCGGGCGCAGGCCCGCTTCGCGCAAGGCCTTGAAGAATCGTGCGGGGTTGCCGATACCGCAAACCGCGTGCACGGGCGAGGCCGCGAATTGCGCCAGCGGCCGGAGCAAGTCAGCGTCATCAAGCGAAATGCAGTCGGTCAGCTGCAATCGCATCGGCCAGTCGCTGCCTTGCACGATACCGCCGGTGATCACGCGAAAATCGCAGGGTCGCGGCGCCTCCCGGAGCGGTCCGGCCGGCAGCAAGCGTCCATTGCCGTACAGCCTTTCGCCGTCCAGCACTTCGATCTCGACGTCGCGACCCAGGCGCAGATGCTGCAAACCATCGTCGGCAACGATCAGGTTGGAGCCCTGATCGATCGCAGCCCGCGCCGCGGCCACACGATCGCTGTCGACCAGCACCGGCAGCCCGGTTATTTCGAACATCAACTTCGGTTCATCGCCGCACAGTTCGGCCGGCATGTCGGCAGATACGCGCAAGGGCAAGTCAGAGCGCCTGCCGTGGCCGCGGCTGACGATCGCGGGTCGAAAGCCCCGGCTAAAGAAGTACTCGGCGAGCGCGATGGTCAACGGCGTCTTGCCGGTCCCGCCCGCCGTGAAGTTGCCAATCACCACCACCGGCACGGGCAGCCGCTGCCCGACGGCCGGGCTTCGCGCCTTCAGTATCCGTCCATAAACGCGAGCCAACGCGCGCAAGCCCAAACCCGGGGCGACGCCTCCGTACCAGCGCCGCGTCAACCAACGTTCGAGGGCTGCCTTCACTACGCCTCCGCGTCGTCGCGAAACTGCATCCGGTGCAAGTGAGCGTACAAGCCGCCCAGGGCCAGCAGCTGCCCATGGGTGCCCTGCTCCACCAGCCGACCCTGGTCGAGCACCAGGACATGGTCGGCGTGCTCGATGGTGGACAGGCGATGGGCGATGACCAGCGTGGTGCGGTCCGGAATCAGGTGGTTGAGGGCGTCCTGCACCAAGCGCTCGGATTCGTTGTCCAGCGCGGCGGTCGCTTCATCCAGGATCAGTATCGGCGCGTCCTTGAGCATCGCGCGGGCGATGGCGATGCGCTGGCGCTGGCCGCCCGACAGCAAGGCGCCGTTCTCGCCGATCGGCGTGTCCAGGCCTTGCGGCAGGCGCTCGATGAACTCGCTGGCATTGGCGGCGGCCGCTGCACGGCCGATCGCGTCGACAGCCGACCGGTCCTGGCCGTAGGCGATGTTGGCGGCGATGCTGTCGTCGAACAGCATCACCTGCTGTCCGACCAACGCAATCTGTCGGCGCAAGTCCTCGAGGCGATACTCGGACAACGGCCGACCGTCGAGCAGGATCTGACCGCTGCTGGGCTCGTAAAACCGTGGCAACAGGCGAATCAATGTCGACTTGCCGCTGCCGGAGCGGCCTACGATTGCCGTCACCGTGCCGGGCATCGCGCGGAAGCTGATGTTGTCCAGCGCCGGCGTGGACTGGCTGTCGTACTGCACGCTGGTGCCGACGAACTCGATTTCGCCACGCGCGCGCGCCAACGGCAGGCTGCCCGCATCTTTCTCGTCGGCCTCATCGAGCACTGCGAACAAGCGCTCCGCCGCGGCGATGCCCTTCTGCACCGCGCTCTGGATGTTGGTTATGCGTTTGAGGGAAGGAATCAGCGCCATCATCGCCAGCATGATCGACACGAAGCTGCCGGCCGTCATCCGACCGGCCATGGCTTCGCGCCCGGCGACGATCAGGATCACCGCCAGGGCGCAGGCGCCGAGGCCCTGCACCAGCGACGAAGCGCTGGCGCGCGTGGTTTCGACCTTGATGTTCAAGCGCAGGTTGCGCTCGGCCAAGCCCTGGTAGCGATCAATCTCGAGTTGCTGCGCCCCGTAGATCTTCACTTCCTGTTGCGCCGACAGCACTTCCTCGGCGGCTTGCGCCATGCTCGCCACGCCACTCTGGATACCGCGATTGATCCGCCGGTAGCGGGCGCCGACGTAGCCGGAAATAACGGCTATCAATGGAGCGATGACCAGCATTGCCATGGTCACGCGCACGCTCTGGTAAAGCATCACGCCGAGCAATACCGCGATGGTCAGCGTGTCGGTGATGACTACCTTGATGGCCTCGCTGGTCGCCTGCGTCACCTGCTCGGTGTCGTAATTCAGGCGCGAAACCATCGCCGCCACCGGTTCCCGATCGAAGCGCGCGCTGGGCAACCTCAGGAACTTGGCCAGCAAGGCCGTTCGCAGGTCGCGCACCACACTGCGCCCGGCCCGCGCCATGCCGTAGTCGGTGACGAACGTGGCCAGGCCGCGCATCACGAACAGGCCGAGGATCGCCAAGGGCAGCGTCCATCGAACCGCCTCGTTGCGGGCAACGAAAGTCTCGTTGACGATCGGCTCCATCATGCGGGCGAACAAGCCCGCTGCGCTGGCCTCGAGGACCATGCCGATCGCCGCCGCGATCAGAAACCAGCGATACGGCCGCGCATAGGCGAGCAGCCGGCGGTAGGTTTGCCAGGCGGCCGGCGGCAGTGGGGTCACGGTCTGGACTCGGGCGTGGTCGCGATGGAGAGTTTCACGAAGCCCAACTGGCCGAGCGCGTCCATGGCCGTGACCACGGACTGATGCGGCGTGCGGCTGTCGGCGCGAAGGATGACCGGCTGGCTGCGATCGTCGCCAGCGACGCGGACGATGGCCTCCTTGAGCGAACCCACATCGGTCTTCAAAACCTCGTTGTTGCCGATGAAGTACTTGCCCTCGACATCGACCAGGATGATCAGGGGTGTTCCGGCATCGGGCACGACGCCGGCCTGCGCCTGCGGCAGCTGCAGCTTCAGTGCGGCACGTTGGTTGAAGCTGGTGGTCAGCACGAGAAAAAGGATGAGGCAGAACAGAACATCGATGAGCGGGATCAGGTTGATCTCCAACTCGTCAGGGCCCTGCGGCTTGCCAACCTTCACCCCTCACCCCGTTTGACCCGGGGGGTTGGCTTGGCCGCCGGCAGGATGCCCTCATCGATCGTGTCGAGCAGTGCGATCGCCTGTTTTTCCATCTCCACCACGAACTCGGCGATACGGCCCCGGAAATAGCGATGAAACATCACCGCCGGAATGGCAACGCACAGGCCGCCAGCAGTGCTGATCAATGCCTGGCCGATGCCACCGGCCAGTTGATTCACGTCGCCGACGCCGGTGGTCAGTATCTTCAGGAACATCTGGATCATGCCGAACACGGTGCCGAGCAAGCCGAGCAGCGGGGAGACGCTGGCGATGGTGCCCAGCGTGTTCATGAACCGCTCCATTTGATGCATTACATGACGGCCAACGTCCTCGACCCGCTCCTTGATCATTTCCCGCGGCCGGTAGCGCATGTCCAGGGCAGCAGCCAGGATCTCGCCCAAAGGCGAATTCCGGCGCAGGACTTCGATGTGCTTGGGATCCAGTTGGCGCCCGCGGGCCCACTCGCAGACTTCCGCGCCGAGGCCGGGCGGTAATACTTCCTTGCTGCGCAGGGTCCAGAAGCGTTCGATGATGATGGCCAATGCGACGACCGCGAGCAGCAATATCGGCACCATCACCCAGCCACCCGCCTTGATCAGTTCCAGCACGCCTCACCTGTCAATTTGTCGAGAGCCGATAGCATAGCCTGAGCCGAGGGCAGCCCGCTCCCGCCAGTAGCGCGGCTGGTCCTGGCGCCGGGATGCGTGCAGATGCACACCAGACGCGCCGATGCGGAAGCGCAGGGCGCCGGTCTCGGCGGTGTTGAGGATGCGGGCGCCTGCCCGTGCGTAGCGCTGCACCACTTCCGCGCGCGGCAACTGGAAACGATTGCCGGCGCCCGTGCTCATCACCGCCCAGCTCGGACTGACGCTGGCGATGAATGCCTCGCTGGAAGATGTCGTGCTGCCGTGGTGCGGCACGATCAGCAGATCGGCGTTCAGCCGGGCGTCATTTTCGCGTCGCAGGCGTGTCTCGACATGTCGACCGATATCCCCCGGCAGCAGGGCGACGCATCCCCCTGCCTCGATGCGCAAAACGCAGGAACTGTCGTTACGCAGATAGGGGAAGAAAGGCGGTGGATGCAGGACCTGGAAGGCCACGCCATCCCAGCGCCAGGCCTGCGTGCCCTGGCACAAGCCCATACCGGGACGGGCCCAGCCCTCGACCCCCAGTGTTCGCACACCCGGAAACGCGCGCTGCACCGCGCCCATGCCACCGGAGTGATCGTTATCGCCGTGACTGATCAGTAACGTATCCAGTCCACCGACGCCGAGCGCACGCAGGGCGGGGACCACGGCCGCTTCGCCGAAATCCAGGCCGCGCGGACTGGCTGGCCCGGCGTCGAACAGCAGGCGGTGATGGGCAGTCCGAACCAGTACCGCCAGGCCCTGGCCGACATCGATCACCACGACATCGGCTTGTCCGCGGGCGGGCGCGTGGATGTCGGGCCACAACAACGGCAGGAAGAGCAGCGCGGCCAACAACTTTCCCGGAACCGCTCGCGGTAGCAACAACCAGAAGGCGCCAAGGGATGCCAGGGCCAGCGCGGCCAGCGTTGGCTCAGGCAGCCAGACCATTGCGGTGGGCCAGTGCGCGATGCGCTCCAACAGCCACCACAGGCCGTCCATGACCGTTGCCGAAAGTTGCCAACAGTAGGCGGCAACCAGCGGCGCCACCGGGTAGAACAACAGACCGAGCAGAGCCAGCGGCACCACCATCAGACTGATGACCGGAATACCGATCAGGTTGGCCAGCGGGCCTGGCAACGAGGCCTGTCCGAAGAACCAGACTGTCAGCGGCAACAGACCCAGCACTGCCACGCCCTGCGCCTGCAGGAAGGGCCGCAGGCAGCCGGCATTGCGCTGGTGCGGCAGGCACCAGAGCAGCCAGCCAACGCCGAGGAAGCTCAGCCAGAAGCCAGGGACCAGCACCGACAGCGGATCGAACAGCAACACCGCGATCAGCGCCAGGGCAAACGATTCCCGGCCCGTCTGCGCACGGCGCAGCAGCCGGGCCAGCAGCACCGCGGCGATCATGAGCATGGTGCGCACGGTCGGCAGCGCAAAGCCCGCCAGCGCGGTGTAACCCACGGCGAAAATCAGCGCCGCCAGCGCAGCACCTTGCGGGCTGGGCAGGCGCCGCCCCAGTGCGGGCAGCAGGCGATACAAGCCGAGCATCAGCAGGGCGCCGAAACCGGCGACCATGCCGACGTGGAAACCGGAAATGGCGATCTGATGGGTCAGGCCGGTGGCGCGCAGCGTCTCCCAGTCCTCGCTGGCCAGATGGCGGGTGTCGCCAAGCGCCAGGGCCTGCACGAAACGACCGCGACCCTCCGGCAGCGACAGGGCAATCGCCTGCGACAGCCGATCTCGCCAGGCGTCGACGCCCTGCCCGCTGGCCAGCTGCCTGGCCGTGCGCGGCTCGCGTACCGAGCCCGTCGCTGAAATGCGCTGGGCCAACGCGCTCTTCTCAAAGTCGAAGCCGCCCGGATTTAACACCCCGTGCGGCCGCTTCAGGCGCACCGACATCCGCCACCGACTGCCAGGTTCAATTTTCGGCGCACCCTCGCCGTACCAGCCGAGTCGGACCTTGCGGCCGACCGGCGCTCCCGGCGAACCGGATTCGATCATGAAATCGAAGCGAATCGAGCCGTCTTCAAGTTGCGGCAAGCCGAGTACGCGACCCTCGATGCTCACATCGGCCGGCGACAGCGCGGCCGGCAACCGTTGCGCCATGACCGCATGGCCGACGATGCACGACCAGGCAACTCCGATGAGGAATGCGCCAACCGCCCGAAGAAGATTCGCTTGCCGATACAGGGCGATGGCGACCGCGAGCAGCACCAGGCTGAGCCATTGCGCCGGCAGCGAAGGCCATAGCTGGACCAGGCTGACACCGGCAAGTAGCGCCACCGCCACCGACAATCCCAGGGGTGGCAGTCGCAGGGTTGTCACCGGCTCAGTCTTGCTCGACCAGCGTCTGCAGATGGCCCTGGGTCAGCTCGAGCGTGCGATCGAGTTTGCGCGCCAGGCGACGGTCGTGGGTAACCAGGATCAACGCGGTGCCAATTTCACGATTGAGCTCGAGCAGCAGATCGAACACGGACGCTGCAGTCTTCTCGTCCAGGTTGCCGGTCGGCTCGTCGCCGAGGACGCAGGCTGGCCGGGTGACCAGCGCCCGCGCCACGGCCGCCCGTTGCCGCTCGCCACCGGAAAGCTCTCCGGGTTTGTGCCCGAGCCGATGCCCCAGGCCGACGCGCTCCAGCAACGCCTGCGCTTGCGGCTTCGCCGTGGGCGCCCGCTCACCGCGAATCATCAGCGGCATCATGACGTTTTCCAATGCCGTGAATTCCGGCAGCAGATGATGGAACTGGTAGACGAAGCCCAGCGCCCGATTCCGCAACGCGCCGCGTGCTTTTTCCGACAGGCTCGAGATGGCCTGACCATCGACGATCACCTCGCCCGAGGTGGCGCTGTCCAGGCCGCCGAGCAGATGCAGCAACGTGCTCTTTCCCGCACCCGAGGCGCCGACGATGGCCACCGTCTCGCCTCGTTTCACCGCCAGTTGCAGACCTTCGAACACCGGCGTGACCAGGTTTCCTTCCCGATAGGTCTTGCCCAGGTTGCTGCAGCGAATCACCACGTCCATCGGATTCTCACTCATAACGAAGCGCCGAGGCGGGGTCGGTCTTGGCGGCGCGACGCGCGGGATAGATGGTCGCCAGCAAGCACATGACGAAAGCGACGGCCGCGACCAGGGCAACGTCGCCGGGCTCGACGGAAGTCGGTACGCCGCTGATGTAATAGACATCGGCCGGCATCAACTCGCTACCGGTCAATCGTTCGACGAACTTGACGATGTGCGACAGGTTCTGGGACAGCAACACGCCGCAGACCACGCCGAGGGAGACGCCGACCACACCGATCACCGTGCCCTGGACCATGAACACGCGCATGACCGAACCCGGGGAGAGGCCAAGCGTGCGCAGGATGGCGATGTCCGCCTGCTTGTCCTGGACCAGCATCACCAGCGAAGAAACCAGGTTGAAGGCGGCTATTGCGATCACCAGCGACAGCAGGATGAACATCACCGTCTTTTCCATCTTCAGCGAGCGAAAGAAATTCTCGTGGTCGCGAGTCCAGTCACGCACCCGATACATCCCCTCCATTTCGTCGGCAAGGCTGCGCGCCACGCTCCAGGCATCCCAGATATCGTTGAGCTTGAGGCGGACGCCGGTGACGCCGTCCTGCATGCGCATCAGTCGTTGCGCGTCCTGCAAGTGGATGACAGCCAGGCCGAAGTCGTATTCCTGCGCCCCGACTTCGAAGATGCCGGCGACAGTGAAACGGCGGGCCCTCGGAATTGGTCCGATCGGCGTAACTGTGGCTTCGGACACGAACACATTGACCGAGTCGCCGACCTCGACCCCCAGCGTTTGCGCCAGCTCCTTGCCCAGAATGATGCGGTACCCGCCGGGCTTCAGGTCGGTCAGGCTGCCCTGCTTCATCTTCGTGCCGAGGTCCGACACTTTCGGTTCCTGCTCCGGCAACACGCCACGGATAAGCGCGCCTTGCCGACGCAAACCCTGCAGTAGCGCCTCGGTCTGCACGTAGGGCGCCGCGCCCAACACGCGCGAATCCTTCTGGCTCAAGGCAACCGCCTGCGGCCAGTTTTCAAGCGGGCCGTCGAGCCCGTCGATGGTGGCGTGAGAAACCATGCCGAGGATGCGCTCGCGCAATTCTTCCTGGAATCCGTTCATCACCGAAATGGTGGTGATCAACGCCATCACCCCGATCAGGATGCCGAGGATCGAGGCGAGCGAAATGAAGGAAATAAAACCATTCCGGCGCTTTGCGCGCAGATAGCGCAGCCCGATGGCGAACGACAAGGGTTGGAACATGGACATCCTTTTGGTCTCAGCCCGACATTGTCGCAAGGGTCGGGTCGGAATCCACCATTTGATTGCCCGATTGCAGGCGCAGGGCGCGTCGCGACACCACCGGCAGCGTATCGGGGCACCACAACAAGCGCCGTGTCCGCCCGTCCAGGCCGCGGCCGGAGACGCTGGCCAGGGGGCCGCGGACATTCACCCGCACCGCCGACAACGGCAGCGAACGATCGGCCAGGCACATGACCACCCCGGATCCATCAAGGTTCCATTCCACGGAAAACACCCTGCGCCGCGCCTCGCGTCGCGCCAGCCAGCCGCCATGGCCGAGGGCAAGCAGGCCCAGCGGAAGCTTGCAGGCCAGCGGCAAGGCGCTCAACCAGAGCGCGGTCGCCGCCAACGCGCCGAGGCAGACCAGCGCCGCGCTCAGCAGTGGCGAGGGTCGCCAGTCAATGCGGCAGCTCGATGATTCGTTGGACAAGGGCATGCAACTCCGGATCGTCGGGCCGTTCGCGGCCCATGCACCATTGCCAGAGCTTATCGTCTTCGCAGTCGAGCAGACGTAGGAAAACGCCTCTTTCGCCGTCATCGGCCTGTGGCCAGCCGCGATCGAGGTAACGCAACATCAGCTGATCCAGTTCACGCATCCCGCGCCGGCAGCGCCAGCGCAGTCGCTTGAGCACGGCATCTTCGGTCACTTCGCCAGCCCGACCGCCACAACGGTCTCAGGCGCCACGGCGCTTGAGCATCCGCTGCTTGATCTCGCCGATCGCCTTGGCGGGATTCAGTCCCTTCGGACAGGTACGCGTGCAATTCATGATCGTGTGGCAGCGATACAACTTGAACGGGTCTTCCAGATCGTCCAGGCGCGCGCCGGTATCCTCGTCGCGCGAATCGAGGATCCAGCGGTGGGCCTGCAACAACACGGCCGGGCCGAGGTAACGCTCGCCGTTCCACCAGTAACTCGGGCAGGAGGTCGAGCAGCAGGCGCAGAGGATGCATTCGTACAAGCCGTCCAGCTTGGCGCGGTCTTCCTTCGACTGCAGGCGCTCGGTGGCTGCGGGCGCCGCGCTCTGTGTGCGCAACCATGGCTTGATCGAAGCGTATTGCGCGTAGAAGTGGGTCATGTCCGGGACCAGGTCCTTGACCACCGGCATGTGCGGCAACGGATAGATCGGGACTTCGGACTTGCCGCACTCGTCGATTGCCTTGGTGCAGGCCAGCGTATTGGTCCCGTCGATGTTCATCGCGCAGGAACCACAAATACCTTCGCGGCAGGAACGACGAAAGGTCAGCGTCGGGTCGACTTCGTTCTTGATCTTGATCAGCGCGTGCAGGACCATCGGGCCGCAAGTGTCCATGTCGACATCGTAGGTGTCGGTGCGCGGATTCTCGGCGTCGTCCGGGTTCCAGCGGTAGATCTTGAAGCTGCGGACATTCTTCGCGCCGGAGGGCGCGGGGAAGTGCCGACCTTTCTTGACCTTGGAATTTTTTGGGAGGGTGAACTCGGCCATGATGTAGTACTCGTATTTGGCGGCAATCGCGGCTAAAGCCGCTCCTACACACCCTGTTGGGGATCGCGGCTAACGCCGCTCCTACACACAACTCAGTATTTGCGTTCTTTGGGGGGGATGACGCTGACGTCGGTGGTGAGGACGCTCAGGTGCACCGGGCGGTAGTCGATCTTGGTGCGGCCCTGCCCGTCCACCCAGCAAAGGGTGTGCTTCATCCACTCGGCGTCGTTACGCGCGCTGAAGTCCTCGCGTGCATGCGCGCCGCGGGATTCCGTACGGTTCTCGGCCGACACCATCGTTGCCACCGCCTGCCCAAGCAGATTCTGCAGCTCGAGGGTTTCGATCAGGTCTGAGTTCCAGACCATGGAGCGGTCCGCTACCCGGACGTCCTCGAACGACCTGTGCACCTCCGAAATCTTCTGCGCGCCTTCGCGCAGCGTTTCCCCGGTGCGGAACACCGCGGCATTGTTCTGCATGGTGTGCTGCATGTTGTCGCGGATTTCCGCCGTTGCCAGACTTCCGCTGGCGTGGCGCAGCTTGTCGAAGTTGGCCAGCGACTTGTCGCAGGCCGATGCCGGCAGCGACTTGTGCGACATGCCCGGCTTGATGGTCTCGGCACAACGGTTGGCCACCGCACGGCCGAACACCACCAAATCGAGCAGAGAGTTGGACCCAAGCCTATTGGCGCCATGGACGGAGACGCAGGCGCCTTCGCCGATTGCGTACAGGCCCTGAACGACCACATTGGGATCACCATCTTTCAGCGTCACCACCTCGCCGTGGATATTGGTCTGCAGGCCACCCATATTGTAGTGGGCCGTCGGGATGACCGGAATCGGTTGCTTGGTGACGTCGACGTTGGCAAAAATCTTCGCGGTTTCGGCAATACCCGGCAGTTTTTCGTGGATTACCGCGGGGTCCAAATGGGTCAGGTCAAGATGAATGTGATCCTTCCTGGCACCGACGCCGCGGCCTTCGCGGATCTCGATAGTCATCGAACGGCTGACCACATCCCGCGAAGCCAAGTCCTTGGCGTTGGGCGCATAGCGCTCCATGAAGCGCTCGCCATTGGAATTGCGCAGGATGCCGCCTTCGCCGCGCACGCCTTCGGTAATCAGCATGCCCGCGCCATAAACACCGGTCGGGTGGAACTGCACGAACTCCATGTCCTGCAGCGGCAAGCCCGCGCGCAGGGCCATGCCGCCGCCGTCGCCGGTGCAGGTGTGGGCGGAAGTCGCCGAAAAATAGGCGCGGCCGTAGCCACCGGTGGCCAGCACCACGCCTTGCGCGCGAAACAGGTGCAACGTGCCTTCGGCCATGTCCAGGGCGAGTACGCCGCGGCAGGCGCCTTCGTCGTCCATGATCAGGTCGAGCGCGAAGTATTCGATGAAGAATTTCGCGTCGTGCTTGAGCGACTGCTGGTACAACGTATGCAGCATCGCATGGCCGGTGCGGTCGGCGGCCGCGCAGGTGCGCTGCGCCGGAGGGCCTTCGCCATATTTGGTGGTCATGCCGCCGAACGGACGCTGGTAGATCTTCCCGTCCTCGGTGCGCGAGAACGGCACGCCCTGATGCTCGAGTTCGATAACCGCCGGGATTGCCTCGCGGCACATGTACTCGATCGCATCCTGGTCGCCGAGCCAGTCGGAACCCTTGATGGTATCGAAGAAGTGATAGCGCCAATCGTCTTCGCCCATGTTGCCCAACGCGGCGGAGATACCGCCCTGCGCGGCGACCGTGTGCGAACGGGTCGGGAACACCTTGGTCAGGCAGGCCGTCTGCAGCCCCTTGGCGGCGAGGCCGAAAGTGGCGCGCAAGCCGGCGCCACCGGCGCCGACGACGATCATGTCGTACTTGTGTTCGGTGATCTTGTAGGCAGTGGTCATGTTGGGCTCAGGCTGAGAAGACGATGCGACCGATCGCGAGGGCGGAGGCCAGCGCGCCGAAGGCAAAAGCGAATTTCACGGTGACTTGCAGCGCAATCTCGAACCAGCCGTGCACGTAATCCTCGATCACCACCTGCATGCCGAGTTGGGCATGCCAGAACATCGAAAGCACGTAGGCGAGCAGCAGCGTCGCATTCAGGGGTTGGCCCAGGGTTTCGCGAACTGCGTATTGATCGGCGCCGATCAGGCCCAACACCTGCCAAACGAACCAAGGCGTAAGCAACAACAGCGCGACGGCGGTGAGCCGCTGCACCCACCAATGCTGCGTGCCGTCCTTGGCCGAGCCCAGGCCGCGGGCAATTGCGAGCGGATCGCGCAGATTCATGCGGCACCGCCGGCATTCATGGCGACGAAGACCAGCGCCGAGGTGATGACCACCGTCAGCCCGACCACGACCCAACCGCTGGCATAGGCCTCAGACAGTTCAAAGCCCCAGCCGATATCCCAAAGCAGGTGGCGGATGCCGTTGAGCAGGTGGTAGACCATCGATGCGGTGACTGCCGCCAGCAGGACCTGGCCGGGCGCGGAGCCGACGAAGGCATGGAAACGGTCGAACGCCTCGATGCTTCCCGCCGTGGACAGCAGCCACGCCATCAGTCCGAATGCAGCCAGGCCGAGCAGCACTCCCGTGCCGCGGTGCACGATCGACAGGATCGAGGTGAGCTGCGGTTTGTACACCTGCAGGTGCGGGGACAAAGGTCGTTGCTGAGCTGCCATAGGTGGGCTCTTCGTGTTCTGGTGGAGGTTCGTGGCGGATGCCGCGTTAGAAATCGATGCAGCGACCGTTTTTTTCCCAGTCGCCGAAGCGGGTGGGATCCAGCGGCTTGTCGGGCTCGGGCGCGGCGGCGCCGTCTGGTGCAACAACCGGCTCTTGTTCCCGGGGTTTATCTGCCGAGGCCGGACTTTCGCCTATCATCTGGGTCGTGGAAACCATATTCATATGTTAAGTCCCGCCCCCATGTCGTTCAAGACAAATCGCGCAACAGGCCCGTTTCCGCGGCTTTCCGGGCTCTCGCTGCTGGGTTTTAGCGGCGTGGAAGCAGCGTCTTTCCTGCAAGCGCAGACGATGAACGATGTGCGCAGCCTGGCGATCGGGAACTGGCAATGGAATGGCTGGCTCAACGCCAAGGGCAGAGTGATCTGCCTGTGCGCGCTGCTCAGACGCAGTGAGGACGAGTTTATCGCGGTGCTGCTCGACTACCCGGCGGACGAGTTGCAGCTACTCCTGCAGCGCTTCGTATTTCGCACCAAGGTGCGCATGCAATGCATCACCGATCTGGTTCCGGCGGCCGACCTGGCACCTGACGAGCGCGAGCTTGCGCGCCACCAGGCCGAAGGCGACCGGGAGTCGGGCTGGCGGCTGGATTTCAGCGGCAACGCGGTTCGCCGCCATTTGCTACTGCTGCCCGAAACCAGCCCAGGATTGAGCGCCGAATCCCCAGAAGCCAGCACCAGCTGGTGGAATGCCGACCTCGCCCATGGCCTGCCGCGCCTGGGGCCGGACCAACGGGAAGCATGGACGCCGCAGATGCTGTCGCTGGACAGGCTGCATGCCTTCAGCTTGAGGAAGGGGTGCTATCCCGGCCAGGAAATCGTCGCCCGCACGCATTATCTCGGCCAGGCGCGACGCGGATTGACCCGGGTGACGGGTGAAGGGCTCAAACCGGGCGCCGCGTTGACCGACGAGCACGGCGGCGCCTTTGGCAGCATCATCTGCATCGCCCCGGACGCGCGGCATGCACTGGCGGTGGTTCAACTGGACAAGCAGCTGCCGACGGCCTGGATCGGGGATCAGTCCGTTGCCTTACCCGAGTTTCTTGACGGGCTGCAGCGTCCGATGTGACCGGCTTCACGACGCCAGCCGAGGGGATTGGCGAATTGTCCGCATTCTGCTATACCCGAGCGAGAGGAGCACAACCATGAATATCCGCTGCAAGCTCGCCATAGCCACCGTATTTTCAATGTTCCTGGCCGGAGCGGCGAATGCCGTCGACTTCACGGTCACGGTCGAGCCGAACTACCCGCCGGCGCAGGCGCAACAGGTTTACAAACCCCTGCTCGCCTACCTGTCGAAAGCCACCGGTCATCGATTCGTCCTCAAGACCGCCGGCAATTACCACGTGTACTGGCGCGACATGCGCAGCGGCGCGGCCACCGACTTCGCGTTCGAGGAGGCCCATTTCACCGACTACCGGGTCAACCGTCAGCGTTTCATTCCCCTGGTGCGCGTCGCCGATCCGACCAAGTTCGTGCTGCTGGTCGATTCGAGCAACGAAGCCGGCGGCGCCAACGGGCTGATCGGTCGCCGGATCGCAAGCATGTCCGCGCCCAGCCTGGGCTACCTGCTGCTTGGCGAGCTGTACAAGAATCCGATCGCGCAACCAGAAATCCAGTCAGTCGCGGCGAGCTGGAAGGATGGCGTTGAAATGGTATTCGCCGAGGAGACCGACGCCGCCATGGTCCCGGGCTACATCGCACAGACCTACCCGAACCTGATTCCGGTGGCGACGTCGCGGGATTTCGTCGGCCGCGCATTTTCAGCCAGTCCGAAAGTGCCTGCCGATGTGCGCAAGAAAGTCGCCGACGCCTTGCTGCGGCTGCACAAGGACAACTCGCTGTTCGAGGTGATCAGCGAACTCGGCGCCACCCAGTTCGTGCCGACGACCGCAGCCGAATACGCTGGCAATGAACGTCTGCTGCGCGGCGTATTTGGCTACCAGCCGCTGCCGGGCAGCCGGACCGCTCCGGCCCCCACCACCGCACCCGGCGTCGAGCCGCCGAAAGAACAAGGCCTGTCGATCAAGGCCAAGCGCGGCTGATCGTATTGCGCCGTTCGGAGAACGAGGCCGGCATCGCCGGCCTTTTTTTCAGTCGGTATCGAAGTGGATCAGGTCCAGCGTATTGATCGCGGCCGCCTGGCCCATGCTGATGCTGCCGGACTTGCGCAGGTGCAGTTCGTCGCGGTGCACGCGCAATTCGGGATCCTGGCCGATGCACACATACGTCGCATTGGTGGAACGGTCGGTAATCATGAAATGGCCGCGCTTGAACTCGATCTGCGCGTGCGTTCGGCTGACCCAATCGGCTTCCACGACCAGATTGTTGGTCGTCTCGCGGCCCATCATGAACGGCTCGGAATTCTCGTTCAATTCAATCAGCTTGCCGCGGTGGCGCAGGATCAGCCTGCCGCCAGTGGCCGCCCCCGGACCATCGCCGAGACGGATGGCGCTTTGCACCATGGTCATGCCGGAGGTGTCCTCCTGCCAGACCACGTCGACGATTTCGATCGCCAGCAGTTTGCCGCTGACGCGCGCCTTGCCCAGGCTGCGTGTTTCCGGCAAGCCGCCGCTGATGCCATTGATCGTTGCCGCCGTGGTTACGATCTGCTCGCGCTTGGCCAGCGAGGCCATGCGCGCGGCGACGTTGACGGCATCGCCGTAGACGTCGCCATTTTCTTCCAGGGCATTGCCGTGGTGCAGTCCGATGCGCACCGCCAGGTTGTCGCGCACGAAATTGATGTCGCGCGCCATCTTCCGCTGCATGTCGCAGGCCGCCAGCACGCCGTCCAGCGCATTGGGGATGGTGCACATGACCTCATCGCCGATCGTCTTGATCAGGCGACCGCCGTATTGCACGCACACCGCCGTCAGCGCATCGAGCACCGAGGCGATCAGGCGACGCGCCTCGATATCGCCCTTGGTCTCGAACAGGCGAGTGCTGCCGCTGACATCGGCAAACAGTATGGTTTGGGGCCGGGACTGGCTCATGCGAACAGTATAGGTCAACCGGACAGGGCGAAAGCCGCCAGCTGAGTGAACGTGGTCAGGCAAGTTCTCCGGCCATGGCGACAATGTCCGCTTCGCTCGGCAGGACCAGCAGGGCCGCGCCGGCGAGCGGTGTGAATGTATCGACGCCCACCACCCGGCGCACCGGCTTGGCGCCCTGCCCGGCCTCGACGATAGCGGTGATGATGCCCTCGCCCACGCCGGCGCTGCGCCGCCCCTCGTCGACCACGAGGATGCGCTTGCATGCGGCTGCGTGCCGCGCGATCGCCTCCACGTTGAGGGGCAGCAGCCAGCGCAGGTCGACGACCCGCACTTTCCAGCCGCGTTGCTTCTCGATTTCCCGGGCCGCCCGCAGGCTCATCGGCACGCCGTTGCCAAAGCTGAATATCACCAGGTCGTCGGCTTCCGGGGCGTAGACGCGCTCTTCGCCGAGGACCAGCGCCAACTCCGGCGACGGATAGATGGCTTGCCATTGGCCGTCGCCGGCTTCGTACAAATCCTTGGTCATGTACAGCGCGATCGGCTCGAGGAAAGCGCAGACGCGGCCATCCACCTTCGCCAGGGCGGTCATGGTGCGCAGCATCATCGCCGCATCGTCGCCGCGGCTCGGGCACCCAATCACCAGGCCCGGAATGTCGCGCAGCGCCGTGATCGAATTGTCGTTGTGGAAATGTCCGCCGAAACCCTTCTGGTAGCCGAGCGACGCGACCCGCATGACCATCGGATTGCGGTACTGGTCGTTGGAAAAGAACTGCAACGAACAGGCCTCGCCGCGAATCTGGTCGCAAGCGTTGTGGAAATACGCAAGGTACTGGATCTCCGGCAGCGGCAGCATGCCCATGTTGGAGAAACCCTGGGCCAGGCCGAGGATCATCGTTTCATCGAGCAGCGTATTGAACACGCGCGCACCCTTGAAGGCTTTGTGCAGCCCCTTGGTCACGGTGTACACGCCGCCCTTCTGCGCCACATCTTCACCGAACAACAACGTCTCCGGGTATTTGCAGAACAGATCGTGCAGGGCGTTGTTGATCAGGATCGCCAGATGGCGCGGCGCCTGATTTTCCGGCAATTTCTGCTCGCCGCCGAAGACGGCCAGCCGCTTGTCGGCGTAGTCGAAACGGCTGGCTTCGGTGGCGACCTTGGCGGGTGTGTAAGGCGCCAACGGCGCGATCACCTCGGCCAGGCTGGTCAGCTTCGGGCGCGAATCGGCCTCCTCCGCGGCAGCGAAACATTTCGCTCGGGTGAATTCGTACAGGCCAAGCACATCGTCGGCGCTCATCAGTCCCGAGGCCAGCGCAATCTCCGCCGAGCGAAGCAGCGGGTCCCTGGCTTCAACCGCCATCAGTTCCTCGAAGCTGCGCCATTCGATTTCGAAATCGGTGCCGGCATGGCCCATGACGCGGGTCGTACCCAGATGCAGGAACGTCGGCCGGCGCGTCTTCCGGCAATGTTCGACCGCGCGCGCCACCTGTCCATATCCTGCAGCGATATCCAGGCCGTCGGCGTAGAAATAGTCCAGTCCGTTGCGATTCTGGAAGGCGCTGGTGACCCAGCCATTCGGCGTCTTCACCGAGATCCCGATGCCGTTGTCCTCGCACACATAAAGCACGGGCGCCGGCAGTTGCTGGTACGCGGTCCAGGCCGCCGCGTTGAACGCAGTCTGCGCCGTCGCGTGGTTGCTGGAGGCATCGCCGAACGAACAGATGGCGATGGAGTCGGCGGGAACCGGCAACGTGTGCCCGATTCGCCGGGCCTGCTCGATCGCCACCGCCGTGCCCAGGGCCTTGGGCAGGTGCGAGGCGATGGTCGAGGTCTGCGGCAGCACCCACAAGGGCTTGCTGCCCCAAACCTTGTGCCGGCCGCCGGAAATCGGATCTTCCTTGCTCGCGGCGAAACTCAGCGCCGAATCCATGATCGGATCCATGCCCGGCAACTTGCGGAAACGCTCGGCCATGAATCCGCCCGAGCGATAGTGCAGGAATGCCGGATCGGTATGCCGCGTCAGCCGCGCGACCATGGCGTTGCCTTCATGGCCGGACGAACCGATGGTGTAGAAAACTTTTTGCTGTACGCGCAACACGCGCGCCATCAGGTCCAGGTGCCGCGAAATCAGCTGCGATTCGAACAGCTGGAGGAAATCAGCCGCGGTGCAGGCGCTGCCGGGCAACACCGGCGCATCCGGCTGCGGCCTGGGCGCCGGCCTGCCGTTCCAGCTGCGTACGAACTCGGTGAAGTTCTCGTCGCAAACCTGGGCGCGATTGACGTTTTTCTGGCGGGCCGGGATGAGCGTGGGGACAGCGGACATGGGATCTCTTTCTGGATTGATCGGTTTGCGGCATTCAGTAGCGATGCGCGACAAATCCGGGTTGCGATTCGACCCGCGCGAGCCATGACTGGACCGCCGGATAAGTTGTGAGTTCGAAGCCGCCCAAATGCGCTTCATGCGTGTAGGCATAGAGCGCCATGTCGGCAATCGAGTAGGCGCCGTCAACGAAGAATTCGTTCGCGCCCAGGTGCTTTTCCATGACATCCAGCGCCTGGTAGCCGCGTTCGCGCAAGCGCGGCAGTTCGGCGCGGCGGGGATGGTCTTGCGGCAACCAGCCCATGATGAAGCGAGCGACGGCGATGTAGGGCTCGTGGCTGTATTGCTCGAAGAACATCCACTGCAGCGCCTGCGCGCGCTGCCAGCGATCGCTTGGCAGGTACTTGGAACCTTCGGCCAGATAGCACAGGATGGCATTGGACTCGGCGAGCGTGCGGCCGTCCGCCAACTCCAGCAACGGCACCTTGCCATTGGGGTTCTTCGCCAGGTAGCCGGCGGTTCGGGTTTCGCCGGCGGCGCTGTTCACTTCCACCCACCGATAGGTCCGGCCAAGGTGTTCGAGCAGCAACCGCACCTTGAAGCAGTTGCCCGACGCCTTCATTCCATAGACGGTAACTGCGTCGTTCACGAATCACCGGCGCGTCGCG
>Ga0209211_10002425_pt1 | contig 32201 bp, 27 predicted proteins | sample RifGroA2_FD_183992 | JGI IMG/M metagenome (GOLD analysis project Ga0209211, IMG submission 183992) | Groundwater microbial communities from Rifle, Colorado, USA - Groundwater A2 (SPAdes) (version 2) | ecosystem: Environmental > Aquatic > Deep subsurface > Groundwater | place: Rifle, Colorado...
CAGGGCGCCGGCGCGCCGGACGCCCTGCGCCTGATCCACGTTTCCGGCATCCGCTACGTCAGGGTTCCGCTGTGAGCGCGCAGATCTACACCGACGCCCAGTGCGCGGCGATCGCCGCCCGCTATGACGGCAAGACAGCCACCCTCACCGAGCTGCTGCGCGAGTTCGGCGGCCGCCGCCATAACATCACCGGCGCCGCGCGCCGCGGCGGCTACAAGCCCCGGCAGAAGCGCATCGAGTGGACGTCGGAGAAGGACGCCTACCTGGTCGAGCACTGGGGCAAGCTGCCGCCCGCGGAGATCTATGCCCACCTCGGCGTGCCGTCCGGCACCACGGCCGTGTTCAACCGCCTCAAGCGCATCGGCCACTCCACGCGCAACAACGAAGACCTGACGATCTACGACATCGAGCACCTGACCCGGATCGATCACCGGATCTGGCGGCGCTTCATCGACGACGGCTGGCTCAAGAGCTACGAGGAGTTCGGTCGCGACGGCCAGGTGTGGTCGCGCCGCGTCAAGGTAGAGTCGGTCGGCCGCTTCCTGCGGGCCCACCCCGAGGCCTTCAACTATGCCGCGGCCGACAAGTACGTGATCGCCGTGCTCGAGCTGGCCAAGCTGCCGCCGGCGCCGCGCTTCATGCTGGTGACCTGTCGCTCGGACAACTGGCAGGACGGCATCAAGGCCACGCCAAACGGCTTCCAGATACATCACGGCGAGGTGGCGCTGGTCGATCGCGCGCACAGCTACAGCATGGAGAGTTGCGCCGCGATCGGCGGTACCGACGTCTGGGCTCCGCTTTACGAAAACCCGTGCTGCCCGCGCTGCGGCTGCAAGGTGAGCCGCTTCAGCGAGAAGACCGTGTTCTCCGATGTGGATCCGGGCGAGGGCGGCACGCTCAACGCGATCGCCGGCAAGCTGGGGCTGACCTGGTCCGATGGCCAGTTCCTGGCGGCCGACGGCAGCCCGGTGGGTGAGCACGAGCTGCTGCAGTACGTGTTCAGCACCAAGCGCAACCCGGGCAAGGCCTTCGGCACCTTCCGCCGCATCCTGGAGGCGGGCATGAGGGTGGCGCCGCCCAATCCGGTACCGGCGCAGCAGCTGCTGCCCAATGTGCTGCGCTACGAGCTGCGCGAGGGTCAGCAGGCCGCCTTCGTATCCTTCCTGGAGAGCGGCAATGTCGGCGTCTATTGGCCACCCGGCATCGGTAAGATGTATTTCCTCGGCATGGTGTTCGCGCGGATCGCCGGCGAGCATGCGCTGTTCGTGCACACCCGCACCATTCGCGACCAGTGGATCGCCTTCTTCAAGGACCACGGCAATGTGCGCGTGGTCTGCCACTGGAAGCCGTTTCATTTCCGGGTGGATATCCTGGACGGCGCCGGCCAGGTGCGCAGCACGGTGCGGATCTTCAGCTACATGACGCGCGAAGTGTTCGCCGACTGGCGCTTCGGCGTGGTCGGCTTCGACGAGGCGCAGTTCCTGCCTGGCAACAACGCCAGCCGGCTCTCGATGTTGAAGTCGGACTACCGCGTCGGCCTTTCGGCTACGCCCTTCCGCGAGGACGGCCGCGCCGGATTGATCCAGTTGATGACTGGCACCGCCCTGGGCGAGGACTGGCAGGAGTTCCGCGACGCCGGCGCGATCGCCGATGTGCCGGTGCGCGTGCTGATCGTCAAGGACCTCGAGCACAAGCATCGCGCCCTGGCGCGCATCGTCGGCCGGCGCAAGACGATCGTGTTCTCCGACGCGATCGCCGACGGCAAGCGCATCGCCGCCGAGCTGCATCTGCCCTTCATCCACGCCGCGACGGCGAAGCGCCTGGAGGTACTGGCCAGCCATCGCGTGGTGGTGATGTCGCGGGTCGGCGACTGCGGCATCGACACCCAGGACCTGGAGGAGGTGATCGAGTTCAACTTCCACCACGGATCCCGCGCGCAGTCCCTGCAGCGCCTGGGCCGCCTGCTGCACTCGCGCAACCCGCTGCGCCACACCGTGATGATGACGACGAAGGAATTCTCGCTCTATCACAAGCGCCTGACCGCCCTCGAAGGCAAGGGCTTCCGGATCCATATCGAGATCGACCAGGACCGCAAGCCGCGCGGCCGTCCGCCGGCGCCGAAGCCGATCAGCGTCTGGGCCCAGATCCTGGGCGTGACGCCGGCCAAGCGCACCACGGCGCCGATCGAGAGCCAGGCGCAAAAACGCGATCGCGTGATGCGGCGGATTGAAGAGAGGAGGGCGGCGTGAGAAAGCTGCAAATCAATCTGGCCGGAAGTTGGCGCGATGTGTTGCGTTTCGACGAGGTGGCAATTTACGACGTGCGAATCCACGCCAGGAACCTGGCTCAGTTGGCGGACGGAAAGCCAAGCATGCGGATCGCCGATGAGTCGAATACCTGCCTGGAGCGGCTGTGCCCGCCTGAGTACAAGTGGGTGAACGTGCGATGAACATCGAGCACGGCGAGAAACTCTTCGAGTTCTCCAGCCTCGACGACTGGCGCGACACCGCCAAGTCAAAGTTCTTTACGGCCAAAGTCTCCGGGTCCGACGTGATCTGCGTCGACCGCCGCGGCCGCCTGTGTGGCTGGGGCAAGCACTTCATTCAAGCACGTGATGAAGGCTCCTACCCGGTCGAGGTGTTCCGGCTGCGGGCGGACATGAACAAGCGCCGCCAGGGCGAATTGTTGTGAGCGTGTACGTTGATGACATGCGCGCCAGGGTCGGACGACTCGTGATGTGTCACATGATGGCCGATAGCGAAGACGAGTTGCACGACATGGCGGATCGTATCGGCGTGGGCGGGCGGAGGTCGGCATGAGTCTCCGAATCTGCCGTTACTGCGGTGAGGAGCGCAACGAAAAGACCGGCGCCTGCCGCAATGGCTGCGATCACGTGACGGCGCGTCCGCTTGGCAGTTTGTTCGTCGTCCAAATTCACGGCCTGGTCGAGGATGCTCCAGTGCGCACTGTGGGGGAGGGAGGGCTTCGCCGGCTGCCGACGACAAAAGAGGGAACGAAGGAATGACGCCGACCGGATGGACTCCCGCGCTCGAGGCCGAGCTGCGCTACCTGATCCGCCGGGAATATCAGAGGCAGCTGCGCGAGGACGCCAGCTGTCGCGGCAAGCACGGCTTTACGACACCGAAGCACGCCCATGAATCCATGCCGGGACGAGCCATGCACGGCCACGTCACGGTGTACCACTGCCAAGTATGCCGCCTCTGGCATATCGGCAGCCACTTGTCGTCGAAGCGGAGCGATCGGCGTCCCGCCAGCGACGACTTTTCAGAATCAACAGACACCAGGAGAAGCGCATGAGCAAAACACGTTGGATCAAAGACAACCTCAAGCCCGGCGAAGAGTACGCCGGCATCATCCTCGGCAAGAACGGCGAACAGGACTATCACCTGATCCTGCTGCCGGAAGAAATCGAGCGATCCGGCTGGGACAAGGCGATGGCCTGGGTCAAGGCAGGTATCGGCCAGCTTCCCACGCTCCGCGAGCTGGCGCTGCTGTTCGCCAACCTGCGCGAGAAGTTCAAGTCCGGCTGGTACTGGTCCAGTGAGCAGCACGCCGCCGACTCCGGTTCTGCCTGGGGCCAGAACTTCGACTACGGCGGCCAGGGCTACACCCGCAAGAGCTACGAAGGCCGTGCCCGCGCCGTCCGCAGATTGCCCATTTAGTCATTCATCAATTTTCTGGAGCTACACGCCATGACCATCACACTCGACGCCATCAAGGCCGAACACTCGCGCATCGCTGAAATGATCGAACAATTCGAGCGCCAGCCCGAGCCGACGATGTTTCCGATCAACATCCAGTTCCCCGCCTTAAACAAGGAAGAGAAGTTCATCGGCATCATCATCAGCGCCGACGGCGCCAAGCGCGAACACATCATCCTGCTGCCGGGCGAGTTCAAGGGAAACTGGGCAGACTCGATGGCCTGGGCCGAGTCCATCGGCGGAGAACTCTTTGACCGCACGGAAGGCGCTCTGCTCTTCGCCACTATGAAGAGCGAGTTCAAGGAAGAGTGGCACTGGACGCGCGAGCAGCACGCCACCGACTCCGGTTCTGCCTGGTACCAGTACGTCTACGACGGCGTCCAGTTCAGCACCCACAAGAGCTACGAAGGCCGTGCCCGCGCCGTCCGCAGATCATTAATCATTCAGTAATTCAGTCATTCGCTTTTCATCATCAGCATGGCACTCCACACCGACCTGCCGATCTACAAAGTGGCCTATGACCTCTTTGATGTCTGCACGGACCTCGCCAAGAACATGGCCCGCGATTTCAAGGCGGGCATTGGCGGCAAGCTCCGTGACGAATGCATCGAGATCGTGACGCTGATCTTTCGGGCGAATGTCGCCCAGGACAAGACGCCGCACCTGGACACGCTGATCGAGCGCGTCCAGGTGATCGAGCTGATGCTGCGCCTGTCCTGCGACAAGCACCTGATATCGAGAGGCCAGTACGCCAAGGCCGTCGAGCTGACGCGTAGCGTTGCCCGGCAGGCAAGTGGATGGCGCCGCGCATCTTTCACCAACGCACGTTCGCCCGCTTCATGAAGGTCAAGGCCGTCATGACTGAGCGACTCTTTAATCTGGTTGCGCCGCTGGCTCACGAGGCCACCGCCATGCGCTCTAGGGATACCGCCGGCAGCCGCCGGGGCGGGTCCGGCGCAGTTGCCGAGCCGAGGATTCGGCGCGGCAACGTGGATAGCGCGACAGGACGCAGCACGCCACCGACTCCGGTTACGCCTGGAACCAGAACTTCAACAACGGCAACCAGAACAACAACCACAAGAGCTACGAAGGCCGTGCCCGCGCCGTCCGCAGATCAAACCGAGCGTTACCCTGCTGATGTTTCTTTCACCGAGCTGGTCGAGGCCTATTTCGACTGCCGCCGCAACAAGCGCAACAGCGCCGCCGCGCTGGCCTTCGAGCAGCGCCTGGAGCCCAATCTCGCCCGGCTATACCGCGAGCTGGTGGCGGGCACCTATCGCCCTGGCCGCTCGATTTGCTTCGTGGTCACCCGGCCGCGGCCGCGCGAGGTATGGGCCGCAGAGTTCCGCGACCGGATCGTCCATCACCTGCTCTACAACCGGATCGCGCCGCGCTTCCACGCCGCCTTCATTACCGACAGTTGTGCCTGCATCCCCGGCCGCGGCACGCTGTACGCGGCGCGTCGGCTGGAAGCCAAGCTGCGCAGTGCCACTCAGAACTGGAGCCGGCCGGCCTATTACCTCAAGCTCGATCTGGCCAGCTTCTTTGTCTCGATCGACAAGCGCATCCTGCGCGACCAGCTCGCGGCCCGCGTCGTCGAACCCTGGTGGATGCGGCTGGCCGAGACCATCCTGTTCCACGATCCACGCGAGAACTTCGAGCTGCACGGCTCACCCGCGCTGCTCGATCGCGTGCCGCCGCACAAGCGCCTGGCCAGCCAGCCGGCGCATCTGGGACTGCCGATCGGCAACCTCTCGTCGCAGTTCTTCGCCAACATCCACCTCGACGCGTTGGATCAATTCATCAAGCACCGCATCGGCGCCCGGCACTATATTCGCTACGTCGATGACTTCGTGCTGCTCCATGAGTCGCCGCAATGGCTCAATGCCGCGAAGGCCGAGATCGAGGCCTTCCTCGCCAGCCGTTTAGGTCTGCGCCTCAACCAGGGCAAGACGATCCTGCAGCCCATCGAGCGCGGCGTCGACTTCGTCGGCCAGGTGATCAAACCCTGGTGCCGCACCACACGCCGACGAACCGTGGCCACGGCGCTGCAGCGCGTCGCCGTGAGGCCGGCCGAAGATCTGTTCGAGACCGCCAACAGCTATTTCGGCCTGCTGCGTCAGGCGGGCCGCAGCCATACCGATCGCGCACGGCTGGGCAACCTGCTGAGGCATCGCGGGCACTGCGTCAATGGCGACATCACGAAAACCTACAGGATTGCCGGGGCTCGATAGCGACGATGAAAATTTGCTCAGGACTTGAAAGCTTCGGCGTTTGCGAGAAGCGCGACCAGTGCGCCAATTATGTTCATTGGCTTGACGATCCTCGCTCGGAAATCAACGTCTGCACCACCACCGGACAGGCGTTCAAGTACTACGTGCCGCGCAATATACCCATCGCAGCGACGGCTGCAGCACAAGGGCAAGGGAGTCTGTTTTGAGGCACGGCTCCATAGCCAAGCGTCAGGCGTCGAGGATCTACCGCGCCTGCGCTCGCTGGCGCTGGATCCGCAGCTACGAAAAATCGCTGAACGAGCGCGCGAAGGTCGAACAGGAGCTGCTCGACTGCGCGGCTGGCCGCCGCCCATTGCCCGACCAGGACCAATGCCGCCAGTGGGCGGTTCGGCTTGGAGTTCCATCCTGGTGGCGCGACTGACTATCGCTCCACGTTTCCAATAGACCATCAACCCGAGCCGACCCATGGCCACCATAGAAGAACTTAAATCCCGCATCGACCTTCACGATCTCGCCGACAAGCTGGGACTGAAGCAGGGCGCCGGCGGCAACCCGAACTACCACGCGCCGCACCGCAAGGACGAGAAGCCGTCGCTGTCGATCTACAAGGGGAACAACGGTGAGGCCTGGAAAGATCATGCCGGCGGGCCGGACGCCGGCGGATCCTGCATCGACCTGGTGCTCTACGTCGAGGGCGGCGATGTCGCCGCCGCGGTGAAGCGGCTGCACGAGCTATACGGCTGGCCGCTGGAGCGGCCCAAGGGGCAGGGCCAGGGTGCGGCCACCGAGCCGCCGCGCGAGAAGAGCCGCGCGGAGTACATCGCCGACCGCTGCCTGTCGGAGACCAAGCGCGCGCTCGACTACCTGGTGGAGGAGCGCAAGATTACGCTCGACGTGGCGCAGCGCGCGATTGCGCGCAAGATGGTCGGCTTCAACGACTGGACCAGCGCCAAGATTGAGGCTGGCCAGCATGGCCACGGTGGCGCGGCCTGCGCCTTCATCGTGCGCACACTGAACCCCGGCCACGTGGTGGCGGTGGATCTGCGCTACCTGGACCCGACGCTCAACGGCGGCACCAAGACGCAATGCCAGGGCGAGAAGCGCGGCTACGGCTGGACCAGCGACTTGAAGCGGCTGATGGCGGCCGAGCGCGTGTATTTCGTCGAGAGCCCGATCAATGCGCTGTCGGTGGAGTGCGCGCTGCGCCATCCGCGCGCCGCGGCTTTCGCCATTCGCGGCGTGGCCAACACGGATCTGGACTGGACCTGGATGCGCGGCAAGCAGGCAATCCTCTGCATGGATAACGACAAGCCTTTCCCGACGCTGACCGAGAAGGGCGAGCCGCACCCGATGGCGGGGATCCGTCCGGGGCTGCAGGCGGCCTGGTCGCTGCACGAGAGCATGACGGCGCTGGATATCTCGGCGCTGCTGGTGAGCCAGGAGGAGTGGGAACACAACGACGTCAACGACATCCTGAAGGCCGAAGGGCCGGATGCGCTGAAGTCGCTGCTGGGAAAACTGGAGCCCTGGTTGATTCCTGGCATGGTCGGCAAGGTCGACGGCGCCAAAAAGCGTGTATTCCTGCCGGCGCATCACTTCGGCGTGTATCAGGACTACCGGGTGAAGGAGGATTTCACCAGCATCTTCGCCATCCGCAAGGTGCGCAACGCCGACGGCGAGGAGCAGGAGATCCCGTATTACAAGGATCTGGCCGGGTTCCGCATCGCCTCGATCTCGCGCGTGCGGATCCAGTCCGCCGGCGCGACGATGACCGGCGACGACGACAGCCAGCCCAAGACGCTGTTCGCGGTCTCGGTGCAGACCACGCGCCACGGCGCGATGTTGGTGCGAAAGGTGGTGGAGGATGAGAAGCTGCACAACATCGATTCGTGGAAGAAGTTCGGCCCGGTATTCACCCAGGTGCCCTTCCTGCGCATGGTGAATCTGCTCGAATGCGGCGCCCACATCGGCGCGCGCGACGCGGCAAACTTCGTCGGCCTGTGCTTCAAGGACGGCGAGCTGAAGGTCAACGAGGGCCCGGACTGTTACTTCACCAGCCCGGAGCAGCAGTGTCCCTACCACAACCTCACCTTCCCCACGGGATCGCGCCAGGACGCCCGCACGGTGATCGCGGCGTATCAGCAGACCTTCGGCCGCAATGCGGCCCTGCTGGCGCTGATCTGGGGCCTGGGTGCGCACCTGAAGGTGCTGCTGGGCTTCTGGCCGCACATGGAGATGCAAGCCGACAAGGGCGCCGGCAAGAGCACGCTGATCAAACGCCTCGAACGCTCGATTGCCTTCACCATGCTCTCCGGCCAGAGCATGCAGACGGAGTACCGCCTGTTGACATCGATCAGCCACACCTCGCACCCGGTGGGCTGGGAGGAGTTGTCGGCGCGGCGCCAGGACATCATCGACAAGGCGGTCGGGCTGCTGCAGGAGAATTACCAATACACGGTTACCCGCCGCGGCGCCGACATGACCGAATACCTGCTCTCGGCGCCGGTGATGCTGGCCGGTGAGGATGTGCCGGTGCGCAGCCTGATCGGAAAGCTGGTGCGCACCAAGCTGGTGGTCAAGGGGCCGATCATTGCCGACGATCTGCCGCGCTTCCCTGTGCGCCAGTGGCTGGAGTTCCTGACCAGTTTCACCCCGGCCCAGGTGCGCGGGATCTATGCCACGTTCAAGGACAAGTGCCTGGAGCAGTCCCGCGCCAGCGGCACCGACGACGGCGCGACACGCATGGCCGGTAACTACGCCGCGTTGCTGACGGCCTGGCGACTTCTGGCCGAGTTCGCCGAGATCGATGTACGCCAGGGCGATCTGCCGACCGACCTGGTGGGCACGATGAACAACCACATCAAGGAGACCAGCGCTGACCGCGCGCCATGGGTGTGGATCCTGGAGACGGCGCTGGCCGAGATTGCTCGCCACAAGTTCGAGGCGCCGCACGTGTTCGACCGCGTCGAGGACGAGGACGGAAAGGGGCACGAGTGCCTGCTGCTGCGTACCAGCGATGTGATGCACCATCTGCAGACAACATCGGCGCTGAAGGACATCTGGAACGGCCTACCGGTCAAGAGCGATCGCATCCTCAAGAAGCAGCTGGTGCAGGCCGGGGTGACGATCGGCGATGGCCACGAGCGCACCATCGGCAGCGGCATGACGCGCCGGCGCGTGGCCCACATGACGGCGCTGTCCCTTTCCCGGCTGGCCGGCTTCGGTCTGCACGCGATCCCGACCAACGACATTCCTTCACTATGACCCCCCGCACCCCCCATGAATGTGGGCAGCCGCCCTCAACCGTCCTGCGGCCGATTCCTTTGGAAAAGAGGGGGGCGGAGGCCCGTGCTATCAAAAGTATTGACGGGCGGTGTACACAAAACACGTGGATTAGGTGGACTTATACGGCTAAGTCTTTGAACGTAGACAGGAAAGATATCACGGGTTGGGGTCTTTTTTCCACATGTCGGCGCATCACTTCCACGTGTTACCGCTGTTTTTACACATGTGCCGCTTTTCGTCCGCGCCGCCGCTTCTCTCTCTATCTCTCTATTTATAAAAAGAAAAGAGAGAGAGAAGAGGACTTAGGAGCAGCAAGGCGTATCCACGGGTTGGGTTTTTGGCTCCACAGGTCATCCACGGGTTGTGGTCGCCATCCACAGATAACGCGTGGATGCTTTTCTTCAACGAATCAGCAAGTTGGTTATTGGCGCGGGGCCATCCACGGGTTTTCCTGTGCACTCCCCGTACCCCCTTTTTCTTTCCTGGAAATCAACCATGGATGAGCTGATCGACCAATGGCTGGACTTCATGCGCCACAACCGCGGGCGCTCCGAACGAACCATCCAGGTGTATCGCCTGGCGCTGACTCGCCTCGAGGAGTTCCTGGTCGAGATCAATCGCGACTGGCTTGCGGCGACTCACGACGATCTACTGGTCTTCACTGGCCTGTGGCTGCATCGCAAGGGGCTCAAGGATCCGCTGTCGCGCCGGCCGATGGTCTCCGCGGTGCGAGAGTTCTACCGCTGGGCTGCTGTCCGCGGGCTGCTGGCCAATAGCCCGGCCGCAGCGGTGCCATACCCGCGCGCAGGCAGAAAACTTCCCCGGGTGATGACGCTGGCCAGCGCCGAGAAGCTGATGTGGGCGCCGGAATTCGGCAGCTTCAACGGCGTGCGCGACGGTGCCATCCTGGCCGTGCTGATCGGCTGCGGCCTGCGGGTCAGTGGCCTCGCCAGGTTGAACGAGAGCTCGATCCAGCGCGAGGTGATCGACAACCAGCCGCGCCTAGTGTTGCAGGTCACCGAGAAGGGCAACAAGCAGCGCCGACTTCCTGTCCCCGAGCAGGCCGCGCTGCTGCTGGGAATCTACCTCGAACATCCGGAATTGAAGGCCATCGATCGCTTGCTCCCGGACGGTGACCAGGTGCTCTTCGTCAGTATCCGTAATCGCACGGTGGGCGAACATGAATACAGGGGGGAGAACCGGCGCCTGCGCCGCGGTGCCGTGCTCGCCATGATCAAGAAGTACGGCAAGCAGCAGGGCATCCCAGAGGAGCAGCTGCACCCTCACGCCCTGCGCCACCTCTACGGTACCGAACTGCGTGAGGACGAGATCGACCTGGTCACACGCCAGCGCCTGATGGGGCACGCAGACCCGAAGACCACTGAGATCTACGACCACCTGGCGATGCGCAAGGTCACCCGCGATGTCGATCGCGCCAACCCGCTGGCCAAGATACGCACGCCGGCCAGCGACCTCCTGCGCCAACTTAAGGCCAATCCATGACCACCCATCTTCATTGCAGCCAAGCGCAACCCCCATTAGGGGCGGTAGCTATGGGAGAGAGTGGGCCTAGTAGTGGGCTGATCGGGGTGATCACGGGGCGGCTACGTCTTCTATAAGAATACGGGCTAAGTCAAACAGGCATGCACAACTTCGTACAGTGACACAAAGCGAAGCTAGCGCACGTAGAACAGCGGTTCTAGGGGTAATGACGATGGAAGAAAAGCGAAGCCAGAAGCAGGAAAACGCACAGCTATCCCTCCTGCCAGGCGCTTTGCCTGATGGGGTGGGGGCTCGGCAGACACCCCAGGCCAAGCCCCCCCGGGGGGGTGGGTACCAGGATGTCTGCACGGTGTTGGATTTTCAAAACCCCCCCTCCGGCGCGAAAAAAAACGCGCCACCGGACGATCCACGGCTTGAAGAGCTTCGCCGTATGGGCCTGTCTCGCGTATGGCTGCGAGTGGCTGAGTCGATCGGCATCGACGCCTTCTTGGCGACATGGCGGATCCTCGATGCGGATCCATCGACCTGGCACAACGAGAGCATCTTGCGTGTCCGCTTGCGGCCGTACCGGTCCTATCTGCGGTACCAGCGCAACCGCTACATCGAGGCGCTCACCGCCCAGGGGCTTAAGCCGCCCGAAATCAAGCGCCGCTTACAACGGCAGCTTGGTGAAACCGTGAGCCATCGCCACATAACCAGGCTAGGCAAGGGCGATAGACTGATCCAAGCATGAATCAGGCACCGACCGCGATCATTTACGCACGGGTCTCATCGGCGCGGCAGGCTGATGACGGCCTACCGATCGCAAGCCAGATCGAACAGGCGCAGAGCAAGGCCGATCAGCTGGGTGCCCGGGTGCTGCGCGTGTTTCGCGACGAAGGAATTTCCGGCAGAACGTCGCGCCGCCCGGCATTTCAGGACGCCGTCGCGTATTGCGCGACGATGAAGGTAAATCTATTTATCGTATGGAGCACCAGCCGATTCGCCAGGAACAAAATCGACGCCGCCAACTTCAAGCTGGAGCTGAAGCGGTACGGGACTCGCCTCGTCTATGTCACCAGCGACTTCGACACGGACACGGACGATGGCTGGTTCCTGGACGGCATCTTCGAACTGGTCGACGAGCGCTACAGTCGTCAGATCGGCACCGATACCAAGCGCAGCATGATGAAAAATGCCAGGGACGGCTTTACCAATGGCGGCCGCGTCCCGTTCGGTTATCAGACGGTCCAGGAGGGCAAGCGCAAGCGTCTGAAGCCGTTGGACGAAGAATCCGGCGTGGTGCGCCACATGTTCGCCATGTACCTGCAGGGCCACGGCACGAAGTCGATCTCCATGGCTCTCAACAAGGCCTCGCGCCTGAAGCGCGGCACCCGATGGAACAAGAACACCGTCAATTACATACTCAAGAACCCAGTCTATGCCGGATTCACCGTCTTCAACCGAAGGGATCACCACGCCAGGGTGACTCGGCCGGAGTCGGAATGGGTGAGGACGCACAGCCATGATGGCATCATCAGCGAGGAGGACTTCATGAGAGTTGCAAATATCATGGAAAAGCGCGCGCCGCGCGAAAACGGCGGTTCGCCGCACAGCCACTTCGTATTCACCGGCCTGCTGCGCTGTGGCCAGTGCGGCGCCTCGATGCAGACTGAGAGCGCAACAGGGCGCAGCGCCACGTATCACTACTACAACTGCCGCTCGGCCCTCAAGGGCAAAGGCTGCCATAACCGACGGATCCCTGCGAAGGAATTTGACGAGTGGGTGATCGGCGCTATCCTCGACAAGGTCCTCACCCGCGATCGCATCGCCGAAATGGTACGAGAGGTCTACGAGCTGCGCGGCGAGTGGTATCTCGCCAGGGCCCGCCGGCGGGACGAGATTGTGGCCGAGTTGCGGACCATCGAAGGCAAGCGCGACAAGTTGTTCGAACTGCTCGAACTCCACGGCAAGGACGCGCCGAACCTTGGTGACCTTACCAGGAGGCTGCGATCGCACAAGGGGCGCATCGAGGAGCTTGAGGGCGCCCTGGTGACGCTGGAAGATGACGAAGCCCCGGTGACCGACATCAACGAGCGTGAAATCGACGAGGCCAGCGCGATGATGCGGGAAATCATCGCCACCACCGAGGATCCCGTAAAGCTGCGGACCTTCTTCAGTGGATTCGTGGAGCGGATCGTAGTGGAGGGGACTTCTGTCCGGGTTGAGTACTTCCCGGAGAAGATACTAAAACCGGCCCATATTGGGCCGGTTCATAGTGAGATTGGATGGCTCCTCGACCTGGGCTCGAACCAGGGACCTACGGATTAACAGTCCGGCGCTCTACCAACTGAGCTATCGAGGAATCTCAAGAGGCGCGGATTATAGCCGCGCCCCTTTTCGCTCGCAATGGTTTTGTTACTTATTCAGCACGCTGGCAAGGGCGTCCGCGACGTAGTCGATGTTCTTGCTGTTCAGCGCCGCGACGCAGATGCGGCCGGTGCCGACGGCGTAAACGCCGTAATCCGCCTTGAGTTTTTCGACCTGTTCGACGGTGAGGCCGGTGTAGGAGAACATGCCGCGCTGCTTGACGATGAAGCCGAAGTCCTGGGTCACGCCCCTGGCCTTGAGCTTTTCCACCAGGGCCACGCGCATGGCGCGAATGCGCTCGCGCATGCCGGCCAGTTCGTCCTCCCACTGCTTGCGCAGTTCCGGGCTGGAAAGCACCGCGGCAACGATGGCGCCGCCATGGGTGGGCGGGTTGGAGTAGTTGGTGCGGATCACGCGCTTGACCTGCGAGAGCACGCGAGCCGTTTCTTCGCGACTGGCCGTTACCATGGTCAGTGCACCGACGCGCTCGCCGTAGAGCGAGAAGGACTTGGAGAAGCTGCTTGAGACAAAAAACTGCAAACCCGATGCGGTGAACAGGTCGAGCGCCACGGCATCCTCCTTGATGCCGTCGGCGAAGCCCTGGTAGGCCATGTCGATGAAGGCGACCAGGTTGCGGGCACGGATGACGTCGACCACTTCCTGCCATTGGGAGGCCGAGATGTCGGCACCGGTCGGATTGTGGCAGCAGGCATGCAGCACGATGATGGAATTGGCGGGCAGGCCGGCGAGGCCGGCCTTCATGGCGGCGAAATCGACGCCGCGCGTGGCGGCGTCGTAGTAGGGGTAGTTTTCCACTGTGAATCCGGCGGATTCGAACAGGGCACGATGGTTTTCCCAACTCGGGTCGCTGATGTAAACCTTGGCTTCGGGATACATGCGCTTGAGGAAGTCGGCGCCGACCTTCAGTGCGCCGGTGCCGCCCAGCGCCTCGATGGTGACCAGGCGGCCGTCCGCGATCAGCGGCGAATCGGCGCCAAACATCAGCTTCTGTACGGCCTGGTTGTAGGCGGCGAGGCCTTCGATCGGCTGGTAGCCACGTGCCGGCGCGGCTTCGAGGCGGGTCTTTTCAGCGGCGCGGACGGCGCCCAGGAGGGGCACCTTGCCGTTGTCGTCGTAATACACGCCGACGCCAAGATTCACCTTGGTGGCGTGGGTATCGGCATTGAAGCCTTCGGTGAGGCCAAGGATGGGGTCGCGGGGCGCCATTTCAACGGCGGCGAAGAGTGATGCAGTCATGAAAACTCCTGAGAGGAAGGCAAGGACGGAAAGCCGTAAAACAAGCAATAATACCGCATTGCCAGGGTGGCTTTGATCGGGTTTTGCCCCGGTTTCCATAAGTGGATAGACAGTTTATGGCCGAGATTCACGAGTTGAAGGGGCGGGTGATCGAGTTCGCCGGCAGTCCCTGGCGCTTGCATCAGCCGTTTCTGCCGGCAGGGGATCAGCCCGAGGCGATCCGCCTGCTGACTGATGGGTTCAACGACGGGCTGTCATTCCAGACCTTGCTCGGCGTGACCGGCTCGGGCAAGACCTTTACCATGGCCAACGTGATTGCCAGGCTGGGTCGGCCGGCGCTGGTGCTGGCGCCCAACAAGACGCTGGCGGCGCAGTTGTACTCGGAATTCCGTGAGTTTTTTCCGGAGAACGCGGTCGAGTATTTCGTCTCCTACTACGACTACTATCAGCCCGAGGCCTACGTACCTTCGCGCGACCTGTTCATCGAGAAGGATTCCTCGATCAACGAGCACATCGAGCAGTTGCGCCTGTCGGCGACCAAGAGCCTGCTGGAGCGGCGCGACGTGGTGATCGTGTGCACGGTGTCGGCGATCTACGGCATCGGTGACCCGGTCGATTACCACAGCATGATCCTGCACCTGCGCACCGGCGAGAAAATCGGCCAGCGCGAGATCATCCGCCGCCTGACGGAAATGCAATACGAGCGCAACGAGGTCGACTTCAAGCGCGGCGTGTATCGCGTGCGCGGCGACGTGATCGATGTCTTCCCGGCGGAGAATGCCGAGAGTGCGGTGCGCATCACGCTGTTCGACGATGAAATCGAGGGTCTGACGGTGTTCGATCCGCTGACCGGGCATACCAAACAGAAGCTCGGCCGCTTCACTGTGTTTCCGTCGAGCCATTACGTCACGCCGCGTGCCACGGTGCTCAAGGCCGTCGAGGCGATCAAGGAAGAGCTGCGCGAGCGCATCGAGTTCTTCCAGACAAACCAGAAGCTGGTCGAGTGTCAGCGCATCGAACAGCGCACCCGCTTCGACCTCGAAATGCTGAACCAACTGGGCTTTTGCAAGGGCATCGAAAACTACTCGCGTCATCTCTCGGGCCGCCAGCCGGGCGAGCCACCGCCGACGCTTTACGACTACCTCCCGCCCGACGCAATCATGTTCGTCGACGAGTCGCACGTGACGATCCCACAGGTGGGCGGTATGTACAAGGGCGACCGCTCGCGCAAGGAAAACCTGGTCGATTACGGTTTCCGCCTGCCCTCCGCGCTGGACAACCGGCCGCTGAAGTTCGAGGAGTTCGAGAAACTGATGCCGCAGACGGCCTTCGTCTCGGCGACGCCCTCGACCTACGAGGAAGCGCATCAGGGTCAGGTAGTCGAGCAACTGGTGCGGCCGACCGGGCTGGTCGATCCGGTGGTCGAGGTACGGCCGGCCAATACCCAGGTGGATGACCTGCTCGCCGAATGCAAGAAGCGCATCGCGCTGGGTGAGCGTGTGCTGGTGACGACGCTGACCAAGCGACTGGCTGAGCAACTGACCGAGTACCTCAACGACAATGGCATCAAGGTGCGCTACCTGCATTCCGACATCGATACCGTGGAACGGGTCGAGATCATTCGCGACCTGCGGCTGGGCGAGTTCGATGTGCTGGTCGGCATCAACCTGTTGCGCGAAGGACTGGACATTCCCGAGGTTTCGCTGGTGGCGATACTCGATGCCGACAAGGAAGGCTTCCTGCGTTCGACGCGCTCGCTGATCCAGACCATGGGTCGCGCCGCCAGGCATCTCAACGGCACCGCGATCCTCTACGCCGACCGGGTGACCGACTCGATGCAACGGGCGATGGGCGAGACGGCCCGCCGGCGGGCCAAACAACTGGCGCACAACGAGGTCGAGGGCATCACTCCGATCGGCGTCAAGAAGCGCATCAAGGACATGATCGACGGCATCTACGATTCGGAAACGGCGGTGCGGGAACTCAAGGCCGCGCAGGAAGCGGCGCGCTACGAAGTGATGAGCGAGAAGGATCTGTCGCGTGAAATCCGGCGGCTGGAAAAGGCCATGCAGGAACACGCCAAGAACCTGGAGTTCGAAGAAGCGGCGGCGGCCCGCGATGAACTGTTCCGCATCCAGCGCCTCGCCTTCGGCGGCGAGGCGCACGACGCGCCGGGGGATGCGGCGTGATCCGGCACAAGGTGCTGTTCGTCTGCACTGGCAATATCTGCCGCTCGCCGACTGCCGAAGGAGTGGCGCGCGGACTCGCGATGCAGCACGGCCTGGAGCACCTGTTCGAGTTCGATTCCGCAGGAACCCATGGCTACCATGTCGGCGATCCGCCCGATCCAAGAACGGTTGCCGCGGCCTTGCGGCGCGGCTACGATTTGGCCCCTTTGCGCGCGCGGCGGGTGACGGAGTTCGATTTCGCCCGCTTCGATTTCGTGCTGGCGATGGATCGCGAGCATCTGGAGCTGTTGCAGCGCGCCTGTCCGCAGTCGCATCAAAACAAGCTCGGTTTGTTCCTCGAATTCGGCGAGCGCTTCGACGAAGACGAGGTTCCCGACCCCTACTATGGCGGTGCGCAGGGATTTGAACACGTGCTCGACTTGATCGAAGACGCGGCGACCGGACTCATTTTGAAACTGGGCGCCCCATGAACAACGGGCGCCATACTTTCGCATGGCGCCCGCTGCTTTTCCTGATTGTGCGCGTCAGTTGTTTTTGGTTTCCACCATCTGTAGGGGTTCATTGACGATCACCGGCGCCGGCTTCGGCTTGCGACCGAGAGGCTGTGCCGGTGCAAAGCTGTCAGCGGCCGGTGCTGCATGGCTGGTTTCGATCATGACCAGGCCGGCCTGTTGCAATGATCCCGAAATATCCACCGGAGCGGGTTTCGGTGCCGGCGGAACGATGATCGGATCGGCAACAGGAATCGCCGGCTGCGGCGGTGCCGCGACGAATTGCGGGACAGGCTCGGGGGCGGGTGCCGGCGCGGGAACCGCGACGGGCAGCGGAATCGGCTCTGCAACCACTACGGCAGTCGGAGTGACCGGTTCGGCAGCGACGGGAGCGACGGGTTCGGCAGCGATGGGAGCGACGGGTGCTGGTGTCTGTTCCACTGGAGCCGCCGGGGCGACGATGGCCTCGACGATCGGCGCCGCCGTCATCGGCTCGACGGCCGGCGCGGGGGTCGGCCGCGGAGCAGCGGCTTCCGTTGCGACAGGAGCGAACTCGGTGGCCTGGTCGGCGACGAGTCCGGCGGCAGCAACTTCCGGTGTGCTGCCTTCCTCGCTGCGACCACGGCCGCGACCGCGACCGCGGTTTCTGCGTCCGCTGCGGGCTTCGCCGTCCTGGCTGGTGGATTGACTGCCGTCGCCGGCAAGAGTCGGCGCTGGCGGGACGGCGGCTAACGCCGCATTCGCTTCGTTGCGCGGCTGGCGCGGCTCCCTCGGCTCCTTGGGCTCGCGCGGCGGACGGGGTTCGCGCGCCTCCCTTGGCTCGCGGACTTCCTTCGGTTCACGCGGTTCGTTGCGACCATCGCGCGGGCGACGGTTGCCGCCTTCGGCTTGCGTCTCGTCGCGCTTTCCCTGCAGGCGCGGCGTCTGTTCGCTTCTGTCCTTGCGTTCGCCGCCTTCGCGGGTGTCGCGTCCGTCGCGGCGCGCATTGCGGTCGCGGCCACCGCGGCCACCTTCGCGATTGCCATCGCGGTTGCGGTCGCGCCCGCTGTCGCGGCGCGGCGGCTTATCGGCTTTTTCTTCCTTGACGACAGGCGCTTCCGCTTTCTTGTCGCCCATGAAGAAGGACATGATCTTGCCGAAGAAGCCTCCCTGGTCGGCCGCCGCAGGCGGAGCGAGCGGCGCTGCCGCCTTGTGTTCGACGATCGGCGCCGGTTGATCCGGAGTGATCCCCTTCACCGCCGCCTCGATCTTGACTGGTTTGGCTTCTGATTGCGCGGACGGCGGCTGGTAGGCTTCTTCCACGGGTTTTTCCGCCATCTGGTAGCTGGCGAGGACGATACCCTCGGCATTCAACTGGTCGTGGCGCAGGCGGACGATTTCATGGGCCGGCGTCTCCAGATGCCGGTTGGGCACGATCACCAGATTGACGCGATGGCGCATCTCGATGCGGGAAATGTCGACGCGCTTTTCGTTGAGCAGGAAAGTCGCGACATCGACCGGAACCTGGCAGTGCAGGGCGCCGGTGTTTTCCTTCATGGCTTCCTCTTCGAGGATGCGCAGGATGTGCAGTGCGGCGGATTCGGTGCTGCGAATGTGGCCGGTGCCGGTGCAGCGCGGGCAGGTGATGTAGCTGGTCTCGGCGAGCGCCGGACGCAGGCGCTGGCGCGACAGTTCAAGCAGGCCGAAGCGCGAGATCTTGCCGGTCTGGACGCGGGCGCGGTCGAAGTGCAGGGCGTCGCGCAGGCGATTCTCCACTTCGCGCTGGTTCTTGGTCGATTCCATGTCGATGAAGTCGATCACGATCAGGCCGCCGAGGTCGCGCAGGCGCAACTGGCGCGCGATTTCGTCGGCGGCTTCGCAGTTGGTGCGCAGCGCCGTTTCCTCGATGTCGCTGCCCTTGGTGGCGCGACCCGAGTTGACGTCGACCGAGACCAGGGCCTCGGTATGGTCGATGACGATGGCGCCACCGGAAGGTAGCGTGACCTGCCGCGAATAGGCCGATTCGATCTGGTGCTCGATCTGGAAGCGTGAGAACAGCGGCACGTCATCCTGATAACGCTTGACGCGATTGACCGTGCCCGGCATCACATGCGCCATGAACTGCTGCGCCTGTTCGAAAATGTCATCGGTATCGATCAGGATTTCGCCGATTTCCGAATGAAAGTAATCGCGGATGGCGCGGATGACGAGGCTCGATTCCTGATAAATCAGGAAGGCGCCGCTTTGCGCCTTGGCGGCGCCGTCGATGGCGGTCCACAGCTGCTGCAGGTAGTTGAGGTCCCACTGCAGTTCTTCCAGTCCGCGGCCGATGCCTGCGGTGCGGGCGATCAGGCTGGTGCCGGGCGGAACGACCAACTGGTCCATGATCTCGCGCAGTTCCTGCCGGTCATCGCCCTCGACCCGGCGTGAAACGCCGCCGCCACGGGGATTGTTGGGCATCAGGACTAGGTAGCGGCCGGCCAGCGAAACATAGGTGGTCAGCGCTGCGCCCTTGTTGCCGCGCTCGTCCTTTTCGACCTGGACGATGATTTCCTGGCCATTGCTGAGGACGTCCTGAATACGCGCCTTGCCGGCGTCGACGCCGGGCTTGAAGTAAGTGCGCGAAATTTCCTTGAACGGCAGAAAGCCGTGGCGCTCGGCGCCATAGTCTACAAAGGCAGCTTCGAGGCTGGGCTCGATGCGGGTGATGATCGCCTTGTAGATGTTGCTCTTGCGCTGTTCCTTGTTGGCTGATTCGATGTCGAGGTCAATCAGTTTCTGACCATCGACTATCGCGACGCGGAGTTCCTCAGCCTGCGTCGCATTGAAAAGCATGCGTTTCATGTGTGCTCCCGCGCGCAATCACTGGCAGGCGGGCACGACAAATCACGCACCGCAGGCGTCAGGACGCGGGCGGTGCGAATCGGGTTTGCTGTTGGCTTGGCGGGTTCATGGTGCCTATGGTTTAGCGTGGCAAACGGGGGTGATGACTTGTCTTCGGTTAGGCGGTCGCTGACTCATGATCAACGTCCGGCAATCTGTGCCCAAATCTGTGCGTGTGTTGTGCGCAATCAAGTAGTATCGCTCTTTCGGGCGAGCGAAATACCCTGTGGTCGGCTGGTCGCGTTACCGGTCGGCTTGTGAAGTCCGGCGGTTGTTCTGCTTGCGCGCCCTTGTTGCCTCTCTGCATTCGATCACTGACAAGCGATGCTGCATGGGAGGCAACGACACCCCGAAAACCGTGCCACCGTCGCCACTTCGGGCCGCCGGGCACACCGTCACGGGACGGCTAACCAAGCAATCAGTATATTGCAAATGAAGGACTTAAGCAAAGATTCGGTTACATGGCTTGAAGTCGGCGAGGAGGCCGAAGGCCAGCGCCTCGACAACTTCCTGCTGCGCATCGCCAAGGGCGTGCCGAAGAGCCATATCTATCGCGTTGTGCGTAGCGGCGAGGTACGGGTGAACAAGGGGCGGGTGCAGGCGGAATATCGGCTTCAGGTTGGTGACCGGTTGCGCGTACCGCCCATGCGAACTGCCGAACGGCCATCGCAAGCTGCTGTTCCAGCGAGAGATTTCAATATTTCCTTCGAAGACGAGGCACTCATCGTAATCGACAAGCCGGCCGGCGTGGCCGTGCACGGCGGCAGCGGCGTTTCCTTCGGGGTCATCGAACAGTTGCGCCGTGCCCGGCCGCTGGCGAAGTTCCTCGAACTCGCCCACCGACTGGATCGGGATACCTCGGGTCTCCTGGTGGTGGCCAAGAAGCGCATGGCGCTGACCAGGCTGCATGACCAGTTCCGCGACGGCGGCATCAGCAAGCGCTATCTGGCCTTGGTCAAGGGCCGCTGGCGCAATGAGTTGCAGCACGTCCGCCTGCCTTTGCACAAGTACCTGACGGCGGAGGGCGAACGACGGGTAAGCGTGAGTCCCGAGGGCAAAGCTTCGCATTCGATCGTGCGGCTGGTGGCGCGCTGGGAAAACTTCAGCCTGGTCGAAGTGGAACTCATGACCGGGCGGACTCACCAGATTCGCGTCCACCTTGCCCATCTGGGCTTTCCGATCGCCGGCGACGACAAGTATGGCGATTTTTCACTGAACAAGGTCTTGCAGAAGACCGGACTCGGCCGCATGTTCCTGCATGCGGCGAAACTGGCGCTGCCGCATCCGCTCTCCGCTGCGCCGGTGGCGCTTGAATCACCGCTGCCGGTGGAATTGCGCAGCTTTACTGAAAAGCTTGATAGAAACGAGAAACGGGATTATGGCCAGGCGTTTTGAACTGATCGTTTTCGACTGGGATGGCACTCTGATGGATTCGACCGGTGCCATCGTCGCCAGCATCCAGGCGGCGGCGCGGGATCTCGGCCTTGAGCCGCCCTCCGACGAGCGGGCAAATCACATTATCGGCCTCGGCCTGATCGATGCCTTGCGCCACGCTTTGCCTGACCTGCCGAAGGAGCGCTACCTCGACGTCGCGGAGCGTTATCGTCATCACTACCTGTCGCGCGACCATGATCTGCTGCTGTTTGACGGCGCGGCGGACCTGATCGACGAACTGACCCGCGCGGGCCACCATCTTGCCATCGCGACGGGCAAGACACGCAAGGGACTGGATCGGGCCTTCGCGGTCAGCGGGCTGGGGCCGCGCTTCCAGGCCTCGCGCTGTGCCGACGAATGTCATTCCAAGCCGCATCCGCAAATGCTCGAGGAACTGATGGGCGAGTTTGGCGTGGCGCCGCAGGCAACCTTGATGATCGGCGACACCACTCACGATTTGCTGATGGCCCGCAACGCGGGCGTGGCGGCGCTGGGCGTGACTTATGGCGCCCATCCGCGCGCGGCACTGGAGGCGGAAGTCCCGGTTTACTGTGCGGCAAATGTGGCGGATATGGCGGCGTGGCTGCGGCAACACGCTTGAAACGGCGCGTGATCTGTGCCGCCGATGATCTGGTCGAGGGCGGGCGGGGCGTGCGCTTTACGGTGGATCGTCACGGCGTCAGCGAGCCGGCCTTTGTCGTGCGTTTTCGGGGACAGGTTCATGCCTATCTCAACCGTTGCGCCCATGTGCCGGTGGAAATGGACTGGCAAGAAGGTGAGTTCTTCGATCATTCAGGCTTATACTTGATTTGCGCGACGCATGGTGCGCTGTATGCCCCGGAATCAGGGCGTTGTCTGGGTGGACGTTGCGATGGCAAAGGGCTCGTTGCCTTGGCCGTGATTGAAAATGACGGGCAAGTTTTGTTGATTGAGGAAGGCAGGGATCGTGTCGGATAGCAATGATGTGCAGTGGGAACGCAAGGTTCTGGAAAAGCTCGCGCTTGAGGCGCTCGCCGAGCAGAGGCGCGGTCGCCGCTGGGGAATCTTTTTCAAGTTGCTCGGGTTCGGCTATCTGGCGGTGATTCTTGGTTTGCTGGTCGACTGGGGCCAGGGCGACAAGGTCGCCGACGGCGCCAAATTCACGGCCCTGGTGAATCTGAACGGCGTCATCAAGGCCAAGGGTGACGCCAATGCCGAGCATGTCATCAGCGGCTTGCAGGCGGCGTTCGAGGACAAGCATACGGCCGGTGTGATCCTGCGCATCAACAGCCCGGGTGGCAGCCCGGTGCAGTCGGGGATCATCAACGACGAAATGCGGCGCCTGCGCGCCGCGCACCCGGAGATTCCGCTTCACGTCGTCGTCGAGGATGTCTGCGCTTCAGGCGGCTACTACGTTGCAGCGGCGGCGGACAAGATTTTCGTGGACAAGGCCAGCATCGTCGGGTCGATCGGCGTGCTGATGGACGGATTTGGTTTTACCGGTACCATGGAAAAGCTCGGCGTCGAGCGGCGGTTGCTGACAGCCGGCGAGAGCAAGGGTTTTCTTGATCCCTTTTCGCCGCAAAATGAACAGCACAAGGATCATGCGAAGCAGATGCTCGGCGAAGTTCACGCGCAATTCATCGACGTGGTGCGAAAAGGCCGTGGCAAGCGGCTCAAGGAAACACCCGACATGTTTTCCGGCTTGATGTGGAGCGGTGCCAGGAGCATCGAACTGGGTCTGGCCGATGGCTACGGCACGGTCGACAGCGTCGCCCGTGATGTTTTCAAGGCCAGTGATGTGCGTGATTTCACGGTCAAGCAGAATTTTGCCGAGAAGTTTGCCAAGCAGTTCGGCGCGGACATGGCCGAGAGCATGGCGAATGTCCTGACGGGCTTTACGTTACGCTGATGGCGCCGACGCCCATGTCGGCCATCAGGAGTTCCTGGGCGCAGATGCGGGCGCGTTGCGTCGCCTTGATGCGGAATTCGCCGTTGCCATTCATTTCCCAGGCTTGGCTGTTGTCGGCCAGATAGGACTTGAGCCCTTCCTTGAGCACCCGCCGTTTCAGTTTGGGTTCCAGCACCGGAAAACTGATTTCGATGCGGCGAAAAAAATTGCGCTCCATCCAGTCGGCGCTGGAAAGGTAGATGTTCTGCTTGCCGTTGGCATGGAAATAGAAGATCCGGTGATGCTCGAGGAAGCGTCCGATCACCGAGCGCACCCGGATGTTCTCCGAGAGGCCCTTTACCCCCGGGCGCAGCGAACATGCGCCGCGGACGATCAGGTCCACCGTGACCCCGGCCGCGCTGGCCTCGTATAGGGCGGCAATGGTCTCCGGTTCGAGCAGGGAGTTCATTTTGGCGATGATGCGCGCCGGCTTGCCGGCTTTGGCGGCCTCCGTCTCGGCGCGGATCGCGCCAAGTATTTTCGAGTGGAGCGAGAAGGGCGCCTGCCACAGGTGCTTGAGTGCGCTGGCCTTGCCCAGGCCGGTCAACTGCTTGAATACCTCGTTGACGTCGCTGCCAATTTCCGGGTTGGCCGTCAGCAGGCCGAAGTCCGTGTAGAAGCGTGTGGTGCGCGGGTGGTAGTTGCCGGTGCCGAGGTGTATGTAGCGGCGGTAGCCCTGCTCTTCGCGCCGCAATACCATGAGCATCTTGGCGTGGGTCTTGTAGCCGACCACGCCATAGACCACATGGGCACCGACCTCTTCCAGGCGCGCCGCGATGGACAGGTTGGCTTCCTCCTCGAAGCGCGCCATCAACTCGACCACGACCGTGACTTCCTTGCCCTTCTCTGCGGCGCGCAGCAGATGTTCCATGAGTACCGAGTCGGTGCCGGTGCGATACACGGTCATCTTGATCGCCACTACCTGCGGATCGTCCGCTGCCTGCTGCAGGAACTGGATGACCGGGGTGAAGGACTGAAACGGGTGATGCATCAGGATGTCATGCTTGCGGATGCTGGAAAAAATGTCGTAGCGCTTGGTCAGCACCTTGGGCAGGCCGGGCTGGAATGGTTCATACATCAAGTCGGGGCGATCCACCTGGTCGGGTACCGACATCAGGCGTACCAGATTGACGATGCCCGGCACGCGGTACAGGTCGCCGCGCTCCAGACCGAACTGCAGCAGCAGAAAGTCGGTCATGACTTCCGAACAGTTGTCTGCAACTTCCAGGCGTACGGCATCGCCAAAGTGGCGTTGGGGAAGTTCGCCCTGCAGCGCGATGCGCAGGTTCTTGACTTCTTCGTCATCGACAAACAGGTCCGAATTGCGCGTGACGCGGAACTGGTGGCAGCCGAGAACATTCATGCCGGCGAACAGCTCGCCGACGTATTCATGGACCACTGACGACAGGAACACAAAACCGTAATCGACCCCGCAAAGTTCCTTTGGCAGCTGGATTACTCGCGGCAGGGCGCGCGGCGCCTGAACGATGGCGGCGCCAGAACTGCGGCCGAAAGCGTCGGTGCCTTCCAGTTCAATGGCAAAGTTCAGGCTCTTGTTCAGCACGCGCGGGAAAGGGTGCGAGGGATCGAGTCCGATCGGCGTCAGCACCGGCATCACTTCCCTGAAGAAGAACTCGCGTATCCATGCGCGCTGGGCATCGTTCCACAGGCTGCGCCGGAAGAAGGCGATGCCCTCCTTTTCCAGCGCCGGGAGTATTACGTCGTTCAGCAGCGCGTATTGTTCGGCAATCAGCAGGTGCGCCTGATCCCTGACGCGGCGGAAAACGTCCAGCGGCGGCATGCCGTCGGCGGCGGCGGCATGGCTGCCGAGCTTGATTTGCTCCTTGAGTCCGGCGACGCGGATCTCGAAGAACTCGTCGAGGTTGGAAGAGACGATGCACAGGAAACGCAGCCGCTCCAGCAAGGGCACCCGGCTGTCGGCGGCCTGGGCGAGAACACGCCGGTTGAATGCAAGCAGTGAAAGTTCGCGGTTGAGGAACTGCTCGTTGGGAAATCGGCGCGGGGATGACATGATGGTATTCAGGCGATTCGAACCGGATAATTATGTGTCAATTTCATTGCCGCATCATGACACGATTCAAACCGGGGGCAGCAGGTAGAATCAATTATGGCCTACGACCTGATCGCCGCCGTTGATCTTGGCTCCAACAGCTTTCGCCTCCAGGTGGGGCGGATTGTGGCCAATCAGATCTACCCGCTCGACGGGCTCAAGGAGTCGGTGCGACTGGCTGCGGGCCTGGCGCCCGACAAGCGGCTTGATGCCGCGGCCCAGCAACGCGGCGTCGAGGCGTTGTCGCGCTTCGGCGAACGCCTGCGGGACTTTGATCCGGGGGCGGTGCGCGCGGTGGCGACCAATACCTTGCGGGTGGCGAAGAACGCCGGGGAGTTCCTGGAGAAGGCCGAGGTCGCCCTGGGGTTTCCCATCGAAGTGATTGCCGGGCGTGAGGAGGCGCGTCTGATCTATCTCGGTGTTGCCCACACCCTGGCCAATCCGCAAACGCGCCAACTGGTGGTCGATATTGGCGGCGGCTCCACCGAATTCATCATCGGCCAGAACATCGATCCGATCCGGCTGGAGTCGCTCTACATGGGCTGTGTCAGCTACAGCCTGCGCTTCTTTCCGGAAGGACGCGTAGACAAGCGTGCATTCAAGGAAGCGGAGTTGGCGGCGCGGCGCGAGTTGCAGACCATAGTTCACGCCTACCGCGAGACAGGTTGGGACGAGGCCATCGGCTCATCGGGTACGGCCAAGGCCATCGTCGATCTGCTTGAGTTGAACGGATTTTCCGATAACGGCCTGACCCGCGACGGGCTGGAAAAGTTGCGCGACGAACTCCTGCGTGCCGGCGAGGCCTCGCGCATGCGACTGCAGGGCCTGCGCGCCGACCGCATTCCGGTGCTGCCCGGCGGACTGGCGATCATGTCGGCTGTGTTCAAGGAATTCGGCCTGGAGCGGATGGTTTTTTCCGAAGGCGCCCTGCGGCTTGGCGTGCTGTATGACCAGCTCGGCCGCTATCACCATGACGACTTGCGCGAGGCGACGGTGAATCGCTTCATGCAGCGCTATGAAGTTGATCGACGACAGGCGTCGCGCGTCGCTCATACCGCGCTCGACTTGTTCAACCAGATCGTTCCCGGGAGCGGCGAGACGGAACATCCGGATGCGCAGTTCCTGGTCTGGGCCGCCCGTTTGCATGAGGTCGGGATTTCCGTGGCGCACTCGAGCTATCACAAGCACAGCGCCTACATCATCGGCAATGCCGACATGCCGGGCTTTTCCCGGCGCGATCAGGCGCGTTTGTCGCGACTGGTGCTGGCGCATCGCGGCAAGCTGGAGCGGGCCCAGCCCCTGCGCGGGGAAGCTCCGGAATGGACTTTGATCCTTTGTCTGCGGACCGCCGTCGTGCTGCATCGATCGCGCGACGACCAGCCCTTGCCGCCGATTTCCGCCGGACTCACCCGCCACGGATTTCAGCTGCGACTGGGCGACTGCGGACTGGAGGCGCTGCCGCTCACCGCCGCGACGCTGGAGGATGAGGCGCAGCAATGGGCCGGCATCGGCAGCGAACTGCGGATCGAACGCGATGCCTGAGCCGCGTGGCTACAATCAATTTCCTCTCAACCTGCCGATCTTTGCCCGATGTCTGTCGCGCGCATTGAAGTGATCGTTCGCGAAGGCGGGCGCCTGGTCAGGCTTTCCGGGCGCTGGACGCTGGCGACCACGTCGCAGCGGGTGGCGGGTCTGTCGGCTGAGCTGAATCGGGTTGCCGATGCAGCCAGCAGTTGGGACTGCATGGATATCGAGGCGATCGACAGCGCCGGCGCCATCCTGCTCTGGCGCGCCTGGGGCCGCGCCCTTCCCCTCCAGTTGTCGATCAGGCCCGAGCATTGGCGGATCTTTGAACGCATCCATACCGCCGAGCACGAGCCGCGGGCGCCGACCGTGCCTATCTCACCCCTGCGCGGCGCGATGATCATTGGCTCAGCGGTGATCGGCATCGGCCGCCATCTCGTCGATTTCATTGCCCTGGTTGGCCAATTCGGCCTGAACCTGGTGCATGTGCTGCGCTATCCGGCCGACCTGCCGCGACGCGAAATTTCGGCAAATCTGTACAAGAGCGGCGTGCGCGCAATGCCCGTCACGGCCCTGGTGGGTTTTCTCATCGGCGTCGTGCTTTCCTATCTCTCGGCCCTGCAGCTCAAACAGTTCGGCGCGGATGTGTTTATCGTGAATATCATCGGTCTCGGTCTTGTGCGCGAACTCGGGCCGGTTCTGGTGGCGATTCTGGTTGCCGGACGTTCCGGTTCGGCGATGACGGCGCAACTGGGGGTGATGCGCGTTACCGAGGAAGTCGATGCGCTGGCGACCATGGGTGTTCCGCGCGGCTTGCGGCTGGTATTCCCCAAAGTGGTGGCGCTGACCATCGCCATGCCGCTGCTGGTATTGTGGGCCACGGCGATAGCCCTGATCGGCGGCATGGTGTCGGCCCAGTTGCAACTCGACATTTCCTATGGCTTCTTCTTCCAGACCCTGCCGCGTGTGGTACCGGCGTCCAATCTGTGGATTGGACTGGTCAAGGGAACGGTATTCGGCATGTTCGTCGCACTGATAGCCTGCCACTTCGGCCTCAGGGTGCGGCCCAACACGGAAAGCCTGTCGATCAATACGACGGCGTCGGTGGTCTCGGCAATCACGGTAGTGATCGTGATCGATGCCGTGTTCGCCGTCGCCACGCGCCACATCGGTTTGCCGCTATGAGTTCGACAAACATGACAACGACCCCCGTCATCCGCATTCGCGATCTTTGCACCCGCTTCGGCGATGTGTGGATCCATCGCCAGCTTGATCTCGACATTCAGCGCGGTGAGCTGGTTTCGCTGGTGGGCGGGTCCGGCAGTGGCAAGACCACCCTGTTGCGCATGGTCGTCGGCTTGCTGCTGCCCGACAGCGGCAGCATAGAAGTTTTCGGCGAGCCCCTGTTCGGCGGCGGCGTCGCACGCGAACGTGACCTGCGGCAGCGCTTCGGCGTGCTGTTCCAGCAGGGAGCGCTGTTTTCGGCATTCAACGTTTTCGACAACATCGCGTTTCCCCTGCGGGAATTGAAGTGCTACGACGAGGATGCCATTCACGATCTGGTCATGCTCAAGCTGTCCATGGTCGAACTGCTGCCGCGGCATGGCAGGCTGATGCCGGCCGAGTTGTCCGGCGGCATGGTCAAGCGGGTTGCGCTGGCGCGCGCGCTGGCGCTCGAGCCGGAACTGCTGCTGCTCGACGAGCCGACCGCCGGCCTCGATCCGGATCGTTCCGACAGTTTCGTGCGCCTGATCCGCATGCTGGGCGAGGAACTGGGCCTCACCGTCATGCTGGTCACGCACGATCTCGATACACTGGCGGCGCTGTCCACACGTGTCGCCGTGCTCGCCGAGCAGCGCATACTGGCCTATGGCACGACCGAGGAAATCATGCAGGTTGAGCATCCTTTCATTCGCAATTTCTTCCTTTCCGAGCGCAGTGTGCGGGCCCTGCAGAATTCAGGTCTCGTGGCCGCGCCGTACTAAGAACCATGGAAAACCGATCGCACGCACTGGCTGCCGGCATCTTCACCATCCTCCTCGGCCTTGCCGCCGCCGCCGGCATTTGGTGGCTGGGGCAGAGCAGCGAGTCGACGACGACCTATGTGCTCGAAACGCGACGAAACGTGACCGGGCTCAATGTCCAGGCGCAGGTGCGCTATCGCGGCATTCGCGCCGGCAAGGTGAGCGCCATCGAGCCGGACGACGCCGATCCGCGAGTGATCCTGGTGCGCGTAAACATCGACAGCCGCTTCAGGCTGACGCGGGGAAGCACTGCCCGGCTCGGCTATCAGGGCGTTACCGGCCTGGCGTACGTGCAGATCGATGATGATGGTTCTTCGAGCGAGCCGCTGGTGGGGAAGGGCGGCGAGACGCCCCGCATTGCACTGCGGCCCACCGTGTTCGACACGCTGGACGAGAAGGCGGGCGAAATCGTGAACCAGATCAGCACAGCGTCCTTGCGCCTGACCAGGGTGCTGGATGAGAAGAATGTGCAGAATCTCTCGCGCACGCTGGAGAATTTGGCAACTGCTTCGGATGGCCTGCGGGACTTGCCGATAGTTCTGGCATCGGCGCGCGAAGCGCTTTCCGAAAGCAACATGCGCAGCTTGCGGCGGATTCTGGCGCATGTCGAAAGGACGGCGGGGGAGAGCGCGCCGTTGACCGCCGAAATGCGCGAACTGGTGAAATCGATGAACCGCCTGTCGCGGCGCTTCGACCAGCTTGCGGGCAACGCCGGCGATGAACTGACGACGGCGACGCTGCCGCGCGCCACTGCCCTGATGAACGAGTTGGCGACCAATTCACGTCAGTTGTCGCGCGTGCTGGACGGCCTTGAAAACAATCCGCAGATGCTGCTTTTCGGGCGCGGTGCGGCAGCCCCCGGCCCCGGCGAGGCGGGCTTTGCGGCACCGGTCAAACAGGGAGGAGAGCGATGATGAAGCGGCTAGCCGCAATTCTTGCGGGCGTGTTGCTGGCGGCATGCGGCGGCAATGTGCGGACCACCGAACCGGTGCAGTACGACCTGGGGAATTTGGCCGGTACCTGGACAGGGGTGCGCATCCCGATTGCGGCCGTCGAGGTGCAGGCGTCGTCCTGGCTCTCCGGGCCGGCCATGTATTTCCGCCTCGCCTATGCCGAGCCCTTGCGCCGCCAGAGCTATGCAGAAAGTCGCTGGGCGGCACCGCCTGCCGAGTTGCTGGAGACTTTCCTGAAACGCCGGATCGTCTTCGGTCAGCCGGATTTCAGTGGCGCGGGTTGTCGTCTGCAACTGGTTCTCGTCGAACTGGAGCAGCGCTTCGAAGATCCGCAACAGAGCCAGGTGATGCTCGAAGTTCGTGCGCTGCTGACGCCCTTGCGTGGCGCCGAGACAATATCAAGGCGGGCCTTCGTGATCCGCAAGCCGGCCGCAACGGCGACTGCCGGAGGCGGTGTGGCCGCAACCCGCGACGCTGTCCAGGCCTTGGCCGACGATCTCGGAGCGTGGATGGAAGAAACAGCTCGCGAGAAGCCTGCCGCAGCCGAACGTTGTCGCTTCATCAACCCAAACCAAAAGGGAACCCCATGAGCAATCCCTATGCCAACGGACTGGACAAGAATCCGGCCAACTACGTTCCGCTGACGCCGCTGACCTTCATCGAGCGCTCGGCTTACATTTATCCCGAGCGCGTGGCGACGATCCACGGCCAGCGTCGCTACACCTGGGGCCAGGCCTACGAGCGCAGCCGGCGCCTGGCTTCGGCGCTGGCCATGCAAGGAGTCGGCGCTGGCGATACGGTGGCGGTGATGCTCAACAACACGCCGGAGATGTTCGAGTGCCATTTCGGCGTGCCGATGTGCGGCGCCGTGCTCAACACGATGAATACCCGACTCGACGCCGAGACCATTGCCTTCATGCTCAATCATGGCGAGGCCAAGGTGCTGATCACCGACCGCGAGTATTCGCCGATGGTGAAGAAGGCCCTCGCCGAACTGGGCCGCGAGATACTGGTCGTCGATGTCGATGATCCGGAGTACACCGGCCCCGGCGAGCGTGTCGGCCGTATCGACTATGAAGCCATGCTGGCTGGCGGTCACCCCGACTACGCCTGGAAGACGCCGGCGGATGAGTGGGAAGCGATATCGCTGAACTACACCTCGGGTACCACGGGGAACCCCAAGGGCGTGGTGTATCACCACCGCGGCGCCTATCTCAATGCCCTGTCCAACATCGTCTCCTGGGGCATGCCGCCGCAGTCGGTGTATCTGTGGACGCTGCCGATGTTTCATTGCAACGGCTGGTGTTTCCCATGGACCGTGGCGGCCAATTCGGGTACCAATGTCTGCCTGCGCCGCGTCGATCCGCAACTGATCCTCGACGCCATCCGCGAGCACAAGGTCAGCCACTACTGCGGTGCGCCGATCGTCCATTCGATGCTGATCAACGCGCCGGCGGCGTGGCGCGAGGGAATCAACCACAAGGTCTCGGCACTGGTGGCCGCGGCGCCGCCGCCGGCCGCGGTGATCGAAGGCATGGGCAAGATCGGCTTCGACATCACGCACGTTTACGGCCTGACCGAAACCTACGGCCCGGCCGCGGTCTGCGCCAAGCACGAGGAATGGCTGGATCTGCCGCTGGACGAGCAGGTGCGTCTTAACGGCCGTCAGGGCGTGCGCTACCACTGTCAGGAAGGGATCACGGTGATGGATCCGGAAACCATGCAGCCGGTGCCCTGGGATGACCAGACCATGGGCGAGATCATGTTCCGCGGCAACATCGTGATGAAGGGTTACCTGAAGAATCCGACGGCGACGGATGAGGCTTTTCACGGCGGCTGGTATCACACCGGGGATCTGGCCGTGATGCAGCCAGATGGCTACATCAAGATCAAGGATCGCAGCAAGGACGTCATCATTTCCGGCGGCGAGAACATCTCCTCGATCGAGGTCGAGGACACGCTGTATCGCCATCCGGCAGTGATGGGCGCGGCGGTGGTGGCCACACCCGACGCGAAGTGGGGCGAAGTGCCCTGCGCCTTCATCGAACTGCGCGAAGGTGTCAGCGTCACGGCGGAAGAACTGACCGAATTCTGCCGTGAGCGCATGGCGCGCTTCAAGGTGCCCAAGCATTTCATTTTCGAGGCCTTGCCGAAAACCTCAACGGGCAAGATACAGAAATTCGTCCTGCGGGAAAAGGCCAGGTCGGCCACTTCCTTCGAATAGGTGAACGGCGATGAGGACCTGGTTGCCGCGCATCGCGGCTGTAATTCTTGTGCTGCTTGGCGTCGCTATCGTCGCGGTCGTGGTCTGGTGGCAGCGGGCAGCGTCGGTGACGGAAGGTCGGCTCGACGTCAGCGGTCTGGCCGGTGAGG
>Ga0209211_10002426_pt1 | contig 32196 bp, 39 predicted proteins | sample RifGroA2_FD_183992 | JGI IMG/M metagenome (GOLD analysis project Ga0209211, IMG submission 183992) | Groundwater microbial communities from Rifle, Colorado, USA - Groundwater A2 (SPAdes) (version 2) | ecosystem: Environmental > Aquatic > Deep subsurface > Groundwater | place: Rifle, Colorado...
AAAAGTCCGGAGAGCCGAAGTAAACAAGGTTTTTGAGCATAAGGTGATTATAAGGTAAAATACGCGAGGCTTTATTTGAAGCGGGAATGACCTATATAGTTGACATTTGATTGTTTTTGGAGTATACTCGTGCCAGACTGAATTGTTCCTTAATTCCCCCCAATTCCCCCCGCCTGAGGAGGTGGATCATGAAAAAAGTGTTGTTTTTGATTTTTGTCATTGTAGTTTTGGCAGGATTGGCAATTTTCTACCTGCCGGTTTATGACGGAAGTGGAGCTTTGATTTGGGGGACCTACTGTCATCACGATCCTTACAAAGACACCGTTAAGTGTCTTGAATATGGTAAGGATGTGGTAACTCTGGCCGACGAGAGGTGGCCGAGATGCACCGATCACTTCATCTTAGGAGAGGAAACGGTTATTGAAACTTTTGTGATAGATGGCTCCCAAGGCGCGCCGCGCAACTTCTTTGATGGAGGGTGGTATATTCTGCAGGAAGGGAGTTGTGAAATATCCCATCCGGCCGGATAAGGCTCCGAAATCTAGGTTTAGCGTCTCTTTACGGAGGCGCTTTTTTATATCTTGTCTATGGGGGTGAGGCCGTCAGATGTTTCTTTGAAGATCTGGCCGCCTTGTTTGAGGATATGATCAGTGAAGAGAACTCCGTCAAGATGGTCGTTTTCGTGCTGGATATAAGCAGATTCTACGTCTTCAAATTTTCGGTGGCGGGGGACCAATTGACCATCGACCGGTGTTAGATAATCGATCTCGATCGAGTAAGGTCGGTCGACAAAACCCCAGATCTTGGGTAAAGAGAGACAGCCTTCTAGCCAACGATCTTTCTTTTTGGTATGAATATCGGAAAGCATAGCCTCAGAAGGCTTGGAGATGGTCGGGTTGATGAAGATTTCCTGTTTTCCGTTTATAAAGATGATGAAGAGCCTTCTATCCAAGCCTACTTGAGTGGCCGCCAGGCCAACACCCTCAGGATCCTTGGATGACTTGAGGATCTTGATCATTTCGGAGATTTGCTTCTCTAGCTTTTTGTCATAACTAGCTACGGGCCGTGCCTTGATGCGAAGAAATTTGTCTGGAGTGACGAGGATTTTCATTAGAGTATTTTACCACAGACCTATAACAATTGCTTCTTTCTACTTCAGCTGAGAAAGTTTTTCTTTTGCGGCTTGGTAGTCTGGCTTCAGGTCGATGGCTTTTTGAAAAGCCAGTTTGGCCTCGTCCTTATTGTTGAGCTGGGAGTAAAGAACACCAATGTTGAAATAATTGGCGGCGTCGGTAGGAGAGAGCTCGGAAATTTTGAGAAGAGTCTGAGCGGCGTCCATATTGAATTTTGGATCAAGCGTCCCCAGAGTTAGTTCTGTTCTTGCTTTTGTCTTTAAAAGATTTAAATTATATTTATTCATGGATACTGCCTTTGAAGTATTGATGACAGCATCGGATATGAGTTGTTGGAGATAGGCGTTGGCTTGTTGTTTTAGGTTTGCCGAGGTAGAGGCCGTCATGGTTTCAATTTTAGGAGCGATAATCTGAACTGCTACTAGAGCTTGGACGTTTCCCAGCTGAGCGTAATAAAGCGGTTCGCGGGGATTTAGCTTGACTGCATTGAGATTTTCGGTGAGATTAGATCGTCCTGCAGTATAAGCGAGGTCCGCCGTCCACATTCGGCGGACTCCCATTAAAAGCCAGATGGCCACAATGACAATCAATACTGAGCCGAGTGTTTTGTCCAGAGAAATGTTTTGAGAATGTATTTTTATTTTGTCTGTAGTAGTCAGAAAAATCGCCGGGAATAAGAAAAAGAAAAGCGCCACGTCGACGACTGAGAAGCCGAAGTAGTTGGTGATGAGGATGCTAAGGAAGCCGAGGAGAAGGGGGGAAGATAGATCCGTCATCGCGAGCGGAGCGTGGCGATCCAGATAATCGGAGTTTATTTTTATAGATTGCCGCGTCGTTTCACTCCTCGCAATGACGGAGGTGGTAAAGAGGCGAATGATGGAGAAGATGAGAAAAAGATAACTAAGAAGGCCGAGGAAGCCAGTGTTGGCGAGAAAGTTTAAATACTCGTTGTGGGCTTTGTTGTAGAGGAAATCAGATTCTGATGTCAAGTTGTGGGCGGTTGGGCGGACCCAGTAATAGGTGTAACCAAAAGTTTCTACTCCGGTGCCAAAGAAGGGATATTTTTTTCCCAGCTCGAGAGCTCCTTGCCAGACCACGCGGCGAATAGACATTGAGTCCGACCCACCAATGCGGGTTTTGTTTTCTTCGGTGATGATAGCAGTCGCGTTGGAGTAAAAGGGATTAATTTTGTTAAGTGATTCGATGGTTCTTTGAACAGCGTTCCCTTTGATAAATAAGAGAATCAAGATGAGAACTGCCAATCCAATCAACAACCTTGGTCGCTTTTTTTGAAGAATAACAGTAACGATAAAGACAAGCAAGATACTGGCTGTGGCTCCGATGCCGGACTGGGAGCGAGTAAAGATAATTGCGGCCAGAAATAATATTGAGAGGAGAGAATACATTATGCGAGGTGCTAAGGGCTTGGTGCGGAGTGCAGAGAAGAGAGAGATGGGGAGAAGGGCAATTAGATAAGCAGAGAGCCAGTTGGGTTGGCCGAGGGTGGAGAAGACACGATTTTGGACATCTTGGACCCAGATGTGTTTATCGATGCCCATTTTTTCTAAGACAGCATAAAAAGCGGTTACTGCGGCGGTGGCCAGAATAGTGCGGATAAGATTCCGAACGGCTTTGGCTTGGCCGGAGAAATGGGTAACTAGGGCGTAAAACAGAACGATATAGCAAATGGTGGAAACCAGTCCGCCGTGAAATCTGGAGTAATAACCCCAGAGACTGGTGTGGCGATCAATGGAGAGGAAAGTGGAAACTACCTGAGAAGAAAGAAACAAAAGAAGAGGGAGGTTGAGGGGTGTTTGGGCAATTTCAAAGCGTTTATTTTGAAATGATCTAATTCCCCATGCGGCCGCGATGACAATGGTCATGGCGTAGACGAACATCATCTTGTTGAACTCAAAGACTTCGGAGGTGAAAGGCCAGAGGAGAAGGGGGGTGACGAAGAATAAGGCGTAGAAACAGTAATGAATGAAAGTAGCGGGTTTTTGAATTGTGGTGGGGAAGACTTTTTCTTTCGAGGACATGGAGATAGTTTAGCAGAGAATAATGATAGAATTTGGGTATGCCTGAATCCTTTTCACCTGAACTCTTTTCTGAAGAAACCCGGAACCGAATCAGAGAACTTCAAAAAGAAGGACCTGTTTCAAGTAATGCTATTGCCGAAGCCATGTTGGAAGATGTTGATTTTGTGGGTGCAGGAGGGCGGGTGGTGGTCGCGAGAGTGGAGGGTGGAGGTGGAAAATTGGCGGCTGTCAGTAGGAAAGAAGTTTCGCCTGAGGAGGCAGTTACGGTTTATTACAACCAAGCACTTTTAAGGATGCTTTTTCCTGATAACTTTCCGGAAATTTATGCGTCCTACGGAAAATCAAAAGGAAAGGGAGTCTCGGTAAACTTTCGTGAAGAGATTATTGGAAGGGCATTTACCAAGCAAGAGGCTCAAAAACTTCACACTGATAATTTAGTGAAGGAGCCTATGGTAATAAAATCCGAAGAGCACCCTTTCTCTAAAGTAATAAGAGCTATGAAAGAAATAAATATTCCAATTGTGTTTGACAGAAATGAAAGAAATTATATGGTCGGTCCGAGCGACGAGGAGTACTTTGTAGATACAATTAACTTTCGCGATTGGACCGAAGAGCATAAAAACAGTTGGCTTGACTATATGAGAGATAAAGGCTGTTCGCAGGTCGAGATGGATCGGGCCTCGCGTTATATAAATAGAATTATCACGGTCAATCAAAAGGTTATACCGACGGCGAAAATTCGAGAAACACAGGTTTTTGCATAAAAAAACAGGCTGCTCAACGAGCAACCTGTTTTGAGGTTTAGGGAACAGCATATACGAGGCTTGCGGACCATTGTAAGTAGGCCGCGCCTCCCACGACTTCATCTCCAGGGATTCCGTCTACTACTAAAACGACCAATCCCATGAGGGCGAGAACTTTGAACGAAGCACTCTCCATTTTAGAGAAGTCACCAGCGTACACGGTGATTTGAACATCACCAGGTTCATCACTGCCCGGGAATGGGACTGGGAAGTCCGCCGGCATGGCGTCGAGCCGTTTTGCCGAATAGGTTTCATTATGGTCTTTGCGGATCTGATCAACATCTCCCGGGGTCTTGGGCCACTTTTGAATAACGCAGCGGAAGAAGTAGCCTACTTCAGCCATGATACTGGTGGCCTTCGGGCCATCCAGCACAGTGAGAGGTTTCAGTGAGCCGACCATTCGCCCGAGCGTGTTCCCCATGACGGGCGCAATGAGGGTAGGAGGTGCACTGTCGCGAAATATGGCCAACCATTTCATTCCCTCAAAGTAGAACTGGATGGCAGTTGAATCACTGCCAACGCGAATAGCGTCTGGTTGGATTTGGCCATTGGCCAGTGCTGTAATGGCACCGACTGATGCGGACCAGGCCACGCCTTCGGCCACACGGAAAGCCAAATGACCGATGATGGCGGAGCAGGTGATGGGATTCACTTTCGCTATGGCCGCTCCGGCCATGACCAAACCGTCAAGATTCCGTTCGTAACCATCTTCACCCAGATAGTTGGAAGGCATGATGATTACGCCGATTGGCCCATTCGGGTCGATTCCGAACTCAGTCAGGTTGGCGGCTGTTTCTTCGGCCGACATGGGCTCAATGGGAAGAAGCGCATGCCCATACCAGATGGATGGCATGGCGCCAGGAATGTATTGCGATGCCCCCGTTGGGACCATCACTCGGTGATAGTATTGTTGGGTAGTGGCGTCAAAAACGACTGGCCAAACGAGAAACGGATCCACGGGTTGATCTGCCTTCGGTTCGGTCAGGCCGCCGCCGCAGGCGGAGAGGAGAGTGGACAAAATCACCATTGAGGACAAGAGTACGAAAGAGGTGTTGTTTTTCACTTGGGGCTCCTTTCGGGTGCCAACTTGGGAAAAAAGATGTTAGAGAGCTGGAAGTAGCCTCTTGAAGATGGTGAGAAGTATAGCACACTTATGCCTAAATGTCAAGTTATGGGATAAAACGTACCTCTCGCTTAAATGGCTATACTTTGATATTATTTAGCCATATTATGATAGCCTTTTTAATTCACAATGTTTGAAAAATTATGGAGACTTGCTACCCTCGATGTGGGCATAGACTTGGGTACGGCTAATGTAGTGGTTCACGTTCGAGGTAAAGGAGTGGTAATTCGTCAGCCTTCGGTGGTTGCTAGGCACATGAAGACGAAAGAGATCCTGGCTATGGGGGACGAGGCCAAGAAGATGCTGGGGAAGAACCCAGCCAATATCGAAGTAGTGAGACCCCTGCGTGATGGCGTGATAGCGGACTTCGATGCCGCTGAGGCCATGCTGAAGCATTACATTGTGGAAGTTCATGAGCTCTACAAAGGTCTAGGGTTCAAAATTCCCCGGCCCAGAGTGGCGATCGGGATTCCCAGCGGAGTGACTGAGGTGGAGCGAAGAGCAGTACAGGAAGCAGCACTTGAAGCTGGAGCGAGAGCGGTGTTTCTTATCGAAGAGCCGATGGCGGCGGCTATTGGTTCGGGGCTACCGGTGGAGAAGGCGGAAGGTCAACTGATTTGTGATATTGGCGGAGGTACCAGCGAGATTGGAGTGATCTCTCTGGGGGGTTTAGTGCTTAACAGAAGTTTACGGGTGGCAGGGGACGAACTTACGGAATCGATCCAAAATTTTGTTCGATTGAAATACAACTTACTACTAGGTGAAAGTACGGCAGAGGAAGTGAAGATTGCGGTGGGGTCAGCCTATCCTCAGAAAAAGGAAAAAGAGGGCAACCCTTTGCAAATAGTCGTTCGGGGTCGAAGTTTGGAAGACGGTCTGCCGAAGTCTTTGAAGTTGGATAGCGTGGAAATCCGAGAATCGATGATGCCTATTTGTAATCAAATTTTAGGTGAAATTGCTTTGATTATCGAGGAAACACCACCGGACTTGGTGGCCGATATCCTGGAAAAGGGTATGGTCATGGCCGGTGGAGGATCTTTGATCCGTGGTTTTGACAAACTGATTAGTGAACAGATCGGTATGCCGGTATGGGTGACGGATACACCTCTGGAGGCGGTTGTTCGAGGCTGTGCCAAAGTGCTGGAAAATGACAAACTGTTGGGCAAGGTGAAAGTGATTGGGGGCTTGAGGTAGAACAAGTTTGAAGCGATATATAATGTGTCTATGTCAGAAATGGATGATTCAATAGAAACAACGACGCAGTCAACCGCACCGGTGTCCTCCAAGAAGTTTCAGTTAAGAGAGGTGGTCGAGATGGGAGAGTACGATCCCGAATACCTCAGAACTTTTGCTGAGTGGCATACTTTGAGTAGGCCGGTTCAGTGGAGCCTGATTAAGAAAGCCTTAGACATCCGAGAGCGTCAGCTGGTGCAACAGTGGGCTGAGGTAAACAACATTCTTGACTTTCGTTTGAAACCGGAGCTGAAAATTGCCCTGAAAAATATCGAAAAAAAGAGACACCAGGTAATGTCTGATCGAGAGTCGCTCCTGATGATGTATTTTATCTAGCCTGCAAGGCCAGGCCTTGTAGAGAATTTTATGGTTGGGTGATGATAGCCAGATTTTCCGGGTTATTGCTGAGTGTATCGTAGAGAACGATGTCGGCTTTTTGCAAAGGATCTTGGCTGATGGTGGTAATACGAATTGTCTTGCCGATGATGAGGTTGCCTGGGAAAAGTTCACCAGGTTCACTAAAGATAAAATCTCCCAGAACAAGGGGGTATTGGCTGGGAACGTCGGTGATTTGCGAGTGATTGTTGATAAACTTGTAAAAACCTTTTTGTCCGGAGGCGGTTCGTATCGGGAACGAAGGAGATTTTTCACTATCGAGTGGTGTGATGGTGACAGCGGCGCCCTTAATTTCGAGGACGGAACCTAATAAGACATTTCCAGAAACCAGTGGTTGTCCGGGACGGACCTGATCGAGCGGAGAGCTGGAAGAGACGATGAACTTACCGGTTGAACCGGAAATCCTAACCGGCAAAATGGCCTTAAAAGAGTTTTTGAGATTGTCCGTGACTTTATTGTCAATAATGGCTTGTTTGAGGTATTCGTTTTCGGAAAGGAGTTTGGCGATCTGGATTTTTTGTTCGCGGGTTTGTTTTTCCATGCCGGAAATGTTTTTTAACCAACTATATTTATTCTCGGTGAATAAGCGAAGCTTGGAGACGGGTGAAGTAATAGGAGATAGAACTGTATAAAAAACGTTATTTAATTCTTTTCCAATCCTGAGATTGCTCACAATAGCAAGAAGAAGAGCAAACAGAAGGGGGAGGAGAAGCTGGTTTATTTTTGTAGTGATCATTGATTGAGTTATACTTTGAGGAGAAATGTTTAATTACAACCAATCCAAGAATATCATAAATGTTGTCTTAGCAATTTTGATATCGGTTATTTTGGGTGAAGGAGTCTTGGGTCTAGGGTTCTTTTGGCCCTTTTTATTAATACTATTGGACTGGCGATGGATATATTGGCTCTCAATATTGTTGGGTGTCTTGATCTCTGCCATTTACCGGTTGCCTGTGGGTTACCCGTCCTTGTTTTTGGTGGTGGTGACCGGAGGACTGTCGTTCGTAATAGGAAAAGAAAGGGAGGCGGGATGGATAATATTGATCGTGGCATTGATTGCCAATTTTGTCTTTGACAAGGTTTTTGGTTTTAGCTGGAATATCTGGGATGCAGTATTGGTAGTTGTGGCTTGGACTGTGGCTGTGCGATGGTTTGAGAGGGCGGAAACAATTAAAATTAATTATTAAATGAGGATAAATGCAATATATTTTTGGACCAAGACGCTATTGATTTTGGTGATGGCGATCTTTTTTTCGAGAGTGATTTTCCTGACTGTGATTATGGGTGATCATTTTGGGGATTTGGCGCAGGGAAATATGATCGGCAAACAAAAGCTGGATCCGATACGTGGGGTGATAAGCGATAAAAATGGAAAACCATTAGCCATGAATATTAATTATTTAGGGAGAACTATTCGATTTTACCCCGGCGGAGAGACTACCGCCGCCATTGTCGGTTATTTGGGCAAGCCGAGCGAAAATGATTTGAAAGATTGTGCTGTTTGCAACCCGGAAATGACTGTGGGTAAGGCGGGAATAGAAAAAAGTTTTCAAAACGACTTGGTCGGTCAGCCAGGAGAGGCGATTGTGCAGGAGTCAGCCGACGGAAAAAATAAGACAGAGATAAATAGAACGGAATCTGTTGCCGGAAAAAATATTCAAACGAATATTGACATGGAATTGCAAAAGACGGCGTCTTTGGCCATCAAAAACAAGCTTCAAGAAATAGGGAAAAGCGGAGCAGTGATAATCACCAGAGTAAGTGGGGAGGTGCTGGCTCTGGTCAGCGTACCTTCTTTTGATCCGAATTTATTTATTCAAAACGGGAAGCGAAGTGATTTTGGTGGAGATTTTAAAGATGTGGACAGTCTGCTAAGTGATTCGGTAGCCAAACCTCTGTTTAATCGAGCGGTATCGGGAAACTTTGCGCCCGGATCGGTATATAAATTGGTTCCCGCCATTGGGGCACTGGAGGAGGGGAAAATATCTAAGATGACAGAGATAATGGATACGGGAGAAATTAAGATAGGTGAATATCGTTTTGGAAATTGGTATTTGGATAAGTATGGACAGACCGAGGGTCTGGTAAATGTAGTGAAAGCAATCACCAGAAGTAACGATATATTTTTTTACAAAACTGGAGAAGCTTTGGGTGCCGATTCGCTTATTGCTTGGACGAAAAGGTTTGGTCTGGGCGAAAAGACGGGTATTGACTTGCCGGGGGAGTCCGAGGGTTTTGTACCGACACCTTATTGGAGAGAAAAGACGCTGGGGGAGAGATGGTTTCTCGGCAACACTTATCACATGGCGATTGGGCAGGGAGATTTGATGGCGACGCCGATTCAGATAAATAGGATGACGGCTGAGGCAGTCAGTGGTTTGATCTGCAATCCGGTATTGGTCGGTAAGGGAGTTTGCAGCGATCAAAAGTTTAATCCAAAAAATATCGAGACAATTTTAGAAGGTATGAAAGGGGTGTGTAGTCCTGGAGGTACTGGTTTTCCGTTGTTTGCTTATGCCGGGAAAATATTTTGTAAGACAGGGACGGCCCAGAAAGGTGGTAAGGAATCGCTGTCGAATGCCTGGATAAGTGTGGTAATACCCAAGGGGTCAGATGTGCGGAACTGGGTAGTGATGACCATACTGATCGAAGAGGGAGGAGAGGGAAGTGCGGTGGCCGGACCGGTAGCTAAGGAGATCGTGCCCTATATACTTGACAAGATGTAGCTATGATGCTAAACTATTGCTGTTGCTTGATTTGGTGTGCATATCACTTCATAAGTCACACGAAACTAGCATTATTCTGGCCCTTTGCGTTGTGCAAGGGGCCAAATTTCTTTAGAGGATTGACACTTGACAAATGACGTGTTATGGGTTATAATACACGCTATTAGAGTTTGAAATTTGAAAATTGATTATCTAGCCGGTTGTCACGAAATGGGAACTCTCGTTCCTACTTCGTGGCGACTGGCACTGAAGCGCGTGCATCGCGGCCCCCTGAAATTCCTTCGGCTGCTCGCCGGCTCGCTGCGGGACGATCCCTGATCGCCCCGAGCCTAGCCTTTCGTGCTTCTCACGCCCTTCGCCTAACCATTCTCCATTCGGCATCGAACGGTGAGAATCCGAAAACCCCGATTGTCGGAGAATGGTCCCCTTGATCCCGTCGGCTCCGCCCTCTTCTCCGGTTGCTGAAGCCGCCCTGCTTTATTGAGCAGGATACGCTGCTTCCGGTGCAACTGTGATTATTTGAGTCGTGGCCGGCGGGATCCCGAAAATATATGACCTGGCTTTTCGCCAGGTCATTTGCTATTTGGAAGGTGTGGGTGAACAATCAGCCCATAATACTTGACAAAGGGTGAAAGTGGTGGTATACTACTGACTATTCTTGAAATAAGTTGTACTTTTATTTGATGGATTCCTGGTCAAGCCAGGAATGACAAATATACATTAATTCGGCCGCTAAGCCCCTTATCAGGCAACTGATAGGGGACTCGGCGGCCGAAGACGAGAGATCAGGAGTAAGCGGCGGGGGAATTTACCGACCCATCCTGAGAAGTTCTTCGTCCGACGATATTGCGCCCCCCGTGAGCAAAAGGCTCGCGGAGTTATGGTCCCATGTAACGCAAGCATGGGCGGAAAGGGAGAAAGGGAAACGGTAACCCTCCCATTTTCGGACGATGCCTCACCTGCCGAGTGCTTTCCAAACCCATTTAGTTGTCCGGCGCCAGGACACAAGGGTGTTGCGAAGCGTATAGTTCTTCGGGTGAGGCCAATTTCTTCGCCTGTGGGTGAGCTGATAGCGTGATGGTCTGCGGACCTGCTCTCAGCCCCACAGGCAAGGCATATTACCCCCATTATTTGGGGAAATTGATGGAGACTCCGCGAGTTTATTCGTATTTTTTTATTAGCGACCCTCGCGGAGTAAGAATTTTTTAAGGACCTGGTGCAAAGCATCGGGTCCTTTTGTTTTTGTGTGAGGCACTTACCTACGAGGATGGTCCTTGCAGGTTAATAATTGATAGAATGGGGGTTATGGGGTATAATGCTTGCAGAACTTTGAATTTGGTTGGTGTCGCTCGAATTGAACATAAGTGACTGTGTTTGACTCAAGCGGCGCCACGCCACCCAGATGCTTTGCCTCTGGCTGGCCTCGGTTATGGCGAACCGCTTTATGTTTTTCTCCTAGGTTGTCGGAACTTTACCCAGATGACTCCCCACACGGAGGAACAAGAGGTAATCACCACAATTGCCGATGACCTAGGAAGACAATCAGACCCGTCTCATTGAGGCGGGTTTCTTTTGCTTTTTGGCATGTAGTACAATTGCCGGTCGGTTTTTAATGTATATTTTAAAGAAGGTTGCGGGCGGGTCACGCCCCGCCCCTACAATAATATGAAATTGGTAATTGTCGAATCACCAACGAAGACGAAAAGCCTTTCAAAATATTTGGGAGGTGATTTTGAGATCCTGGCTAGCATGGGTCATGTCCGAGACTTACCCAAAAGTAAGTTTGGCATTGATATAAAAGATCTGGGGAAGGATAAATTTGAATTTTTACCTGTTTACGAACTGATGGACAAAAAGGAGGAGACGGTTAGGAAACTCAAGATGGTTGCGGCGAAGGCGGACGAAATTATTTTGGCGTCCGATCCGGACCGAGAGGGAGAAGCGATTGCCTGGCATGTCAATGAAATTCTCAAAGAATCTTTGAAGAGTAAAAAGAAACAACCGGTTTTCAAGAGGGTGGCTTATAACTCAATCACTAAAGAAGCCATTTTGGAAGCCATGGAGCATCCGCGCGAAATTGACATGAACATGGTGAATTCTCAGCAGGCTAGAAGATTTTTGGATCGCTTGGTGGGGTATAAACTATCACCGATCTTGTGGAAAAAAGTGCGTCGAGGCTTGTCCGCAGGTAGGGTTCAGAGTGTGGCAGTGCGTCTGATTGTGGAAAGAGAAAGAGAAATCGAAAAATTTATTCCGGTGGAATACTGGCAGATCAGAGCGCTCGTAAGAACTCTGGGAATAAACACTGTTGAAAGTGGGTGGAGTGAGACCTGCCTGCCGGCAGGCAGGTTGTCGCGACCCACCTCGGTGGGGTCTCGCAATGACGAGGAATTTTGGGTGGAGTTGGCTCGATTTAAAAATAATAAAGTCGAGATTCATAACGGAGAGGAAGCCAAAACTATATTGGATATATTGGAAGCCGCCGAGTATGTGGTGAGTGATATAAAAAAGGCGGAAAGGAAGACTCAGCCCCATGCGCCGTTTAAGACTTCGACTTTACAACAAGCTGCGGCCAACGTACTTGGGTGGTCGGCGAAGAGGACTATGAATATTGCCCAAAAACTTTATGAACAAGGTGACATTACTTATCACCGTACCGACTCGTTTAATTTGGCTCCGATAGCCATAGACTCGGTCAGAAAATTTATTGGTGAAGAGTACGGAGAAAAATATTTACCTGCATCACCAAGAATATATAAAACGTCAGGAAAGGTGGTGGCTCAAGAAGCCCACGAGGCGGTCCGGCCAACTCATATAGAGGTAACGCCGGAAAAGTATACCGGCCAAGAGATGGCAATGGACGAGAAGAAGCTGTATTCCTTAATCTGGCGCCGAACGGTAGCCTGTCAGATGGCAGAGGCAGTTTTTGATGATACCAAAGTAGTTATCAAGGCCGCCGTGCCTGCCGGCAGGCAGGGAGAGTGTGAGTTGACGGCTAATGGAATAGTGGTGAAGTTTGATGGGTGGAAAAAACTATTTACAAAAGATAAAGAAGAACTGCAAGCCTTGCCGGAGCTTTTAGTCGGAGAAGTATTATCAAAAAAGAAAGTGGAGAGTCTGCAGAAATTTACCCAGCCGCCGGCCAGATTTAATGATGCATCTCTCATCAAAGAGCTGGAAAAGAAGGGGATTGGCCGACCTTCGACTTATGCCGCGATTATTTCAACTATTGTTGACAGAAGATATGTAGAGCAGAAGGAAAGAAAGTTCTTTCCGACCTCAATTGGGAAAGCGGTGGTGGACTTTTTGATGGAAAACTTTCCGAGAGAAATGCAGTACGAGTTTACAGCCAAGATGGAAGATTCATTGGACGATATTGCGAACGGTAAACTACCTTGGATGGATATGTTAAGTAAGTTCTGGGGGGACTTTTCCAGAAAGTTATTTAAAGTAGATAAAGAAAGTGTGCGAGTTGGGGTACCGACGACGGGGACCGGAGTCAAGTGCCCGTTGTGTAGTGTGGGAGAAGTGGTCATTCGAGACGGCAAGTTTGGGAAGTTCCTGAGCTGTAATCGCTATCCGGAGTGTGCGTATAAAGCGCCATATATTATCTATGTAGAAGATGTGGTTTGCGAGAAGTGTGGCAAAAGAGTGGTCTTAAAAAAGACCAGAACCGGCAGAGATTTTTTTGGTTGTGAAGATTATCCAAATTGCACTTGGGCCAGCTGGAAAAAGCCGCAACCAAAGGACGGTTCTGAGAAAGTTGTTGATTCAGAGGTGGCGGATAAAGAGGGCAGCGAAACTGAGGAAGAAGGATGAACTTGAAGGCCTATAACTGATCTGGTACAATAGGCGGGTTCACTGAAAATTTGTTCGAGAGGAGAAAATCGTGAGTATTTTTCTTTTATCTGTTTCTGCCGTTAAAGTATCCGAAAAATCTCTAATCCGGGACTCGCTCCCAGATGGTTATGCCGTTTCTGGAAATGGTCCGTTGTATAGAATCATTGCTTTGGGAGCTGCTGGGGTAAACTGCGCTGTGGCCTCCTTTGATTCTGGTCGAATTGTATTCAACTTTGAAGAAGAGGGATACCCTGGTTTTTGGGGGAATCGGCTAAAAAGTGAGCTATTGATGAAGTATCCATCAGAGAACCCCGAGCGTATAGTCTGACAGATTTTCGTGCCGGTACGAGGAGAAGAAATTCGGCCGGGCGTAACGAAGGTCCCATGCTGATCAATATTACGAACCTTGAAGCCCGCTAAGAATAAAAAACAAATCTTTCCTGGAGGAAGAAAATGTTACACATTCAATTTGAATGGAACTATGGTGAGACAAACGAAGCCAAACTGATGCCAATTTTACCGACCGGCTATCGGGTCGAGGCCAACGGTGCCGGCGGTTATTCGATCTTCACCAGCGAGAACAATGAGCGCGTGGGAAATATCGAGGTGGTGAACGGAATAGCAACCGTTAAGTTCCTCGACGATACCACCGAAGCGAAGAGCTTTGTCTCTGCCTGGGGCATGAAACACCCGAGCCATAATCCAGCAACAACCCTGTTCGGGTATGTCTATGAGATTCCCGACAGCGGGGGTTTCTTCCAGCTGGATCGAGAACCTCGAGTGCTAAAGCAGACGGCACTGGATGAGATTCGCCACTATGCCCACGCGGAGGAGGCTTACTTCGTCTCCTTCTTGCGTGGTGAGTTTGAGCCTGAATGGCTCTCGGTGGCCACCATGCAAAAAGTCCTGCCGGGCGGTAAGCTGGCCGAAGACACCGGGCCGATGACTCTCCACCTCGGCAACATCGAAAACGCCGAATCAATGAAGTAGATTTTGAGCCCTTCACCATCATGGTGCGGGGCTTTTTTTGCATAAAAAACATCCCGCTTGTGGCGGGATGCTGCGTAATGGTTAGAGCTTTAGTGGGAAATGGGAGTGGCGGTGTAGCTGATCCACGCCGTTTCTGTGGGGTGGTTGGGCTTGACGCTGATGCTGCAAAGAACTGTGGTAATCGATTGGGGATGAAGGTATCATGGATTATGGTTGTTTTGGGCCGACTAAGAAAACAAATCGATAGATGGTTGAAGAGAATCGGACCCGGTTTTATTACCGGAGCGGCGGATGATGACCCGAGTGGGGTAGCGACGTACTCGATTGCCGGCGCACAGTTTGGATACTCCATGTTGTGGATGTCACTATTTTTGATACCGCCGATGATTGCCATTCAAGAGATGTGTGGACGAATTGGTTTGGTAACCGGTAGCGGTTTGGCGGGGGTAATTAAAAAACACTACCCAAAAAAACTCTTATGGTTTGCGGTAATGCTTTTATTTGTGGCTAACGTAATAAATATTGGGGCGGACTTGGGTATTATGGCCTCTTCCTTACAGATGCTTTTTGGTCTAGGATTTTATTTTTGGTTGATAGTAACAGCCATATTTGTGGTCTTTTTGATTGTTTTTGTTTCTTATAATAGATATTCTGCCTATTTAAAATGGTTTGGTTTGACTCTCTTGGTTTATTTAGTAACGGCGTTTGTAATTAAACAAGATTGGTTGGAGATTTTTTCTTCACTGCTAATTCCTAGAATTCAATTTAATGCTGGTTATCTGATGACGATGATTGGTTTTATGGGAACAACAATATCTCCTTACTTATTTTTTTGGCAGGCATCAGAGGAAGTAGAGGAGGAGATATTAGATAAAAATATTTCCGATTTTGATCAGATACCCACTGTTAATAAATCTATGGTGAGAAACATGAGAAGAGATACAAACGTAGGGATGATCTTCTCTAGCATAATTGCTTTTTTTATTGTCATAACGACGGCAGCAACCTTGAACAAAAATGGCATTATTGATATCTCGACACCTCAAATGGCGGCCCAGGCTCTTAGACCTTTGGCGGGTGACTTTGCTTATATCTTATTTGCGATCGGAATTATCGGAATCGGATTACAATCGATTCCCGTTTTGGCCGGTTCGGTAGCTTATGCTGTTTCAGAAGCTATGGGGATTAAGGAGGGCCTGTCGAAAAAATTTTTGGAAGCCAAGGGTTTTTATCTGATTATTAGTTTGGCCACCTTGGTGGGAGTGTTGATGAATTTGTTGGGAATCAATACCATGGCGGCTCTATACTACACGGCCGTTATCAACGGAGTAATTGCGGTACCCCTAATCTATATTATTATCAAAGTCGCGAGCGATAAGAAAATAGTTGGTGAGTATGTGACTGGAAGGGGGAACAATGCGATAGCTTGGTTTACTTTTTTGGTTATGGCCGTGTCGGTGGTGCTAATGTTGGGGAGTGCGCTAATTTGAGAAGAGATGTTTTTCTACTTTTTGAATACGTATTTCGTGATCGTCCAACGTTCGTCTGTGGCCTGAGTTTACCTGAGTTTCTTGTTTTATGGATTTGATTTCAGTAATTATCTTATCTTGAAAGTTTTGCATATCATTAACCAATAGTCGTCTGTTTGTTTCAAATTTATCGTCCAAACGAGACTCGAGCTCTTGTTTCTGAAATTCAAAGCGTCTGTTCATATTTTGCTCAAATTCACCAAACCTTCCATCTATGTTTTTTTCAGAATTGATGATTTCTTTTTTGAGTCGTGCTTCAACTCCACTGACTTCAGACCTTATTAGTTTGACGAGTTTTTCTGTCTGAGCATCTAGATCTTTTTGAGTAAGTGGCATGAATTAATAATAGCAAATTTTTGGGGTGAAAAGTTCCAGTAGACAAGAGTTGAATATTCCTCTATCTTAGTTATGTGACTGAAAAATTTAAGGATAAATTTCATAAAGAATATGTTGGGGGAAGCGGACTGGTAGAAAATAGGCCTTACACTTCAGTAATAGCCGAAGCCAGGGTGATGGCGATGCCTTATGAAGAGATTCTTGCCGAATACCGCTGGTATGTCAAAGATCCGACGGCGGAACTACCCAAGGAGATGATGGAACAGTTAAGAATTCACGGAAAGGTTTAGCTATCGATACATGGGCAGATTTATCGTCATTTATGGTTCAAACAATTTAGGGAAATCAAAACAGTTAGATTTATTGGAGCAGGAATACCAAGGAATGGGAGTTCCCTATACCCGTATCAAATATCCAATTTACGATTCACCCACGGGAGAAATTATTAACAGAGTGCTCAGGCCGGATGAGAATGGAAATAAACCCGAGCTGTCGGAGGAAGAGTTTCAGGCTATTTATGCCGAGAACAGAAGACAGTTTGAACCGACACTTTTATGTCTATTGGAATCGGGGGATGTGATTGCCGAGGACTATGTAGGAACCGGGCTGGCATGGGGAATTACCAAGGGTGTCAATCGTGGCTACTTGGACGAGATAAATGCGGGTTTACTGAAACCAGATGTCGAAATAATGTTAGATGGGTATAGATTCGGAGGAGGAATTGAACGTAGACATAGACATGAAGATGTAGAGAAAGGGGTTTGGGAAAGAAGCCGTGAAGTGCATTTGGAACTTGCGAATGAGCTAGGTTGGGAAATAGTGAATGCTAACGATAGTCCTGAAAAGGTTCATGAGAGAATCGTGGGGGTATTGGCTGGAGTTTAGGGTTGTGAGCCGTCCTCAAGGCCATTCTATGGCCTATAGTTCTAGCAGGGCTAAATTTGGTCAATTTGGAGATTCCGCCGATTCTGACGGGCATTAAGAGCGGTCAGGGAGTGTTTTTGGATAGGTACTGGTTTAGTAGTTATGCTTATCAAGGATTCGAAAAGGTGAGTAAGGCAGTGATCATGCAAATTAGCCGAGACGCAACCGGAGGCTTGATGCCAAACTTGGTTCTACACTTTGACTTGGTGCCTGAGCTTGCTATCCTGCGGAAAGAAGGTTGTGCGGATGTGGATAGATATGATCTGAAGGAGCTGTCATTTCATGCGAGGGTGCGAGAGGCCTATTTGGAGTTGTCGGTTCAGTATCCGGCGATTTGGAAAGTAATCGATGCTTCCCGGAGCCAGGAGCAGGTGTTGGCGGATTGTCTGAGTGTTCTGCGAGAGCGGAGGATGGTGTAGGAGCTTGGTCAGCTTGACTTATGGCAAACTTTGTGGTATTATAGGTCATCTTTCCTCGCGCTCTACCTTAGACACAAATTCGAAGGAGCATTAAAATGGGTAACAACTTTTTCCGGAAATTGATTCTGGCTCTCGTCGCTATTGCTGTGATTGGGGTTGGTTTCAGTTATTGGGCTAGTCGACCGACTGAGCCTCAAATCGCGGTTTCGCTAGATGAACAGCGGAACGTAACTGTTGAAGGCATTCTCGAGAACGCGGCCTTCAATTGCAAAGTCCCTTTGGAAACGTTTGACGGTCTTCAGACTACGAACTACGACGGCCCTCATACTTTACCATCACTGGTGAAGATCACCATTCCCGGCACCAACGGGAAAGATTATCTCGTGACGTACATGATGCGCTATCATGCGTACGACGATAGTATCGAGATGGAGTTTCGATCTTGTCGGTAATCCTTCTCAACCAAATACCGCCCTCCTCTGAGGGCGGTAATTTTTTGGCAAAAAATAGCCGTCCCGAAAGGGGACGGCTATGAGGGAGAGGAGAGCGAACTACCGGAGATTGAAGACCGAACCTGAACGATTGACATCGGCTTCGTGAAGCTGGCCGATGAAAAAGGTCAGGTAGACAGGCAGGTCGTAGCAGTTTTCGAACGGCTGGACCTTGCTGTCGGCGGAATGCGGTGAGAAGGTCACACAGTAGCGGCCGCCATCTTCGATCCGTCGCTGATTGCTCAGCGGTTGGATTGGGTCGTAGTAGACGTCCAACCCGGTTCCGGATGTGGGATACACCATAATGGACACCCAGCGCTCGATATCGTACCAATACCAGGTCTCGATAATGTCTTCCTGGTGCGTATCCTCGACCTGTACGTCTTTTGTGCAGGAATACGCTACACTTTGCGTCTCCGTACACGAGTATGTGTAGGATTCGGACTCCGTACAGGAGTAAGTGTACGACTCGTACCCGCCACATTCATACGAATCTGATCCGCCGTTGCCGTCGTCCTGGTAACAGGTATCGGAAACGTACTCAGACCCGGTGCAAGTGCTTGGAACGTCATGGTACCCGGTGCAGGTAGTTTGAACCTGTTCGTCCCGGTAGCACGTGTCAGGCACGGTTTCAGTGTGCCAGCCATCATGGACGGTGCGCTCGCCGCTTTTGCGTTGTTCTTGGGCAGTTTCGCGGCCGGCCGAGTTGACTCCGGGCCACTCGCCAGGAATTGACCAGCCTTCTTCGTGGACGGTCTGGTATTCCTCGATGTGAACCGACTGCGACCAGTTCATGTCGGAGACCACTAGGGTCTCGACGTGGGTCTTGAAGAAGAAGTTATAGACCCAGAGACTGATGATGCAGAGGAAGGCCGCCGCCAGCACACCACCACCGATTTTGAGACCGGTTTTGATGGTCTCATTTCGGGCGTCGAGGTCGGCTTGATCTTCGTACCTGTGTGCGACTGGCTCGCTCTGATCCCTTGCGGGAAGCAGGGAAAGTCGTTCGCGTCTAGGGATGGGGAGGACGACCGGCGTGGATTGTGGATTGTATACGTCATCTTCCGGCACAAACGGTTCGGGTGTCAGATGGTCTGACGTTTTCTCAACTTCTTCCGCTTGTTTTGTGCTGAAGACGAGGCCGTCCTTGCGGTAGGCTTTGCGCACGGGTTGGACAGCGGATTCAGCTGTACGAGCGTCGCCGCACTTCCAACATTTTTTGTCTTTTTGAAGGTTGCCTGACCGACAGCTATTGCAATACCAGTTCGGATCAGGCTTGCCCATCAGCTCAATTTCTCGAGCTGTGGCAATGTGGGGTGGGTTGCTGTGGTAGAACACCACATCTTTGGAACGTGGGTGTCCGCAGCCCGGACATTCCCGTGTGTAACCGGGAATCTTCTTGTTTGGGCTGTACTCGCAGTCCCAATACATAACAATCTTTGCCATTACTACCTCCTATCGATTGATGAGTCGTCTGGTGTTGAGAATCAGAGCCATGATTGAGATTGATGCGATAGACAGCATCACAAACATCTGCATCCCAAACACGCCTGAGATCAAGTACAATACCGTCTTTATAAGAACAACGGCAAGTAGTAGCACGAGAATCCTGGAATACCATCTTGGTTTGCTAAGACTGAAGATTATTGCCAGGATGGGGATTGAGACACTGAGAGCCAGTTGGGCAATGGGTGCGATCACTACGGCCTCCTTATGGATAGATTTCTCGATTGTGAAAGTACTCGAAAGGGGATTTGTTACTGAAGTAGGGGTATTTTAGCACATGGAGGCTCATTTGTCAAGTTATAGGGTCTATTTTGTGCATAAAAAACCCGCTAGCATTGCTAACGGGTCTGGGAGAGAGTAGGTATTAACGACCAACGCGGGTTGGGCCACCTTTGTTGCCGCCGCCGCCGCGAGAAGGTGCGTCATTGTGTGTGACGGGGCGAGATTCGGATCGAGGAGTGGAATTGGAATTCCGGCTAACGTAGGGAGTGTTGTTTGACGACCAGTTGGTTCGGGTTCCGCTACTGCCGCCACCACTTGGCAGTTTGCTGAACAACCAGAACAGAAAGACAAGGCCGACAACGCAGAGCAAGCTCAGACATAACGTGTCGAAGAACGACAGGTGGTTGACACTTGGTAGTGTGGTCGGCTGAGAAGTGCTTGCAGGTTGCGGGGTCCGAGTGGGAGTGTAATAGGGCTGGTATTTGGAGCGAGCGTACTGCTCGAAGTATCGCATAACCTTGAGGTACGCTTCTTCGAGAGAGCCAGTACTGGCCAACGTATCTTTGGCCATGAGGTTCATCTCCATCAGATCAACCGGCTGAAGAGCACTGAGGAATCCGCCGACGGCATAGTCGACTTCGACATCGGTGACCTTGCCTTCGTTTTGGGTTACAACGAAGATGATGGCCATGCCATTAGCCATGCGTTCACCATCTTTGTTTCCCAGTTGCATATAGAAGAAGAAATGTCCGGCACAGCCGGTGCCACTGCTGACTTCATTGCGGTCAATGAACATAATCATGGTGTTGGCAATGTTGTCATTGTTCAGGCCATCGTACAGGGCATCTACTTCATCAATGGCCGCTTGTGAGACGTACTGTTCACTATTGACGGTCCAGTGAGGTTGTTGCAGCGGCATGGTGAAGCCGTAGTTCTTGGTTTCGCTGGTCGTGCCGCACCAGGGAGTGGTTTGAGGAAGGGGTGAGGCGTGCACGGGCTGGGCCGGTGTGATCGTGGCGAAGGACATGAGGAACAAGATGGTAGCAAAGAACAAAGTCTTGAGTTTCATTCGGGGGGGCTCCTTTTGGAAAGTTAAGGTGTGGCTTTTTACGCTGGAGAATGATACCACATATTTCTGCTTTTGTCAATGCTATGGGGTACGATCTGGGATGGGATAATATAAAAATCCCGCCGGATATCGGCGGGATTTTGACTAGCGGAGAGGGTCGTCTGTGGCAGATCCGCCGGTCACGAAGGGTAGGTTGTCGGGCAATTCGAACCCAACGATGCCAGTGACTTTCGTGAATATGTCATTGGCTGTGGTAACGAGCATGCCTTTAACAGTGTTGTGCCAGGTATTGTACTGGCCGGCCTTGTCGTTGACGATCCCGCCGGTGAAGACGATGCTTTCATAGCATTCCGACTTCGCGGCCAGGACATCACGCCAGATCTGCGGATCGATCGAGGGGGGCGGGGCCTGGGTGACGGCCTGGACGTAGATCAGCATTCCGGTCTGCAGGTCGCTCGGGAGGGCGCCGTTTGCTTGGAGCTGAGCCAGGTTCAGTTTGGTGGGGTCACCACCAGCCTTCAGATACTCGGCGATCTGGTTGTTCAGCTCAGCTTCCTGATCCTTGAAGTTGCCGGTCCAGCTTTCGATGTTGGCATTGACGAATCCGCTGTAATCCTTCGCGGATTGCACCATGCTGTCCATCTTGGCATAGCAGGCGTTGATGCGCAGGAAGTGGTTGGCGGCAGACACTTGGTATGCCTGGACGAGAGTGACACCTTCGTCAATGAGAGCGGTGTTTTCGGACACCACTTCCTTGACGGTCGGGCCAAGCCCGACTTCTTTGCTGAAGGGCGAGTTGCAGGCCAGGATGAGCAAGAGGCCGATCAGGGCGATCAGGACGATTTTGCTTTTTCGGGAACGCATTGTGTTTCTCCTTTTTCAGGTGCAGTTGAGAATACGAACTTGGATATGATATCACAAGGAGCCGGATTTGTCAATACTATAGGGGTTTTAGCCCACTCGGCTAGTATTGCCGCTTCCGTTGCCGCCTCTTTTTTCGGACATTTTGAAGTCTTTTTGCCTAAGGACGAAAATTACAAACAGTTCGATCGTAAATCTGAAGTAGAGGTACCCCAGATCCGGACTAATACTGGATAGTAGTACTCCGAGAGCGAACCAGGCAACAAAGGCGACGAGAACGAAGAGGGCCCAGGCGAGAGTGATCGGTGTACCCTCATCGGTGGTAAACAATACCGGTGAGTTGGCCGGATCGAAACTGGCCATTGCGGTCGGTGAGCTGGATACTGACCAGGCACCGAAGAGAACGGCCATTAGAAGCAAGATTGCAACAAGCCGATTCATGATGTTTAAGCCTCCAATTCAGTTGTCAGGGTGTGAGATTTAGAATCTTCCGGGATTGTACTATACTTAGCCTCAAAAGTCAAGTGTTATAGGGCTTATTTTAGGCATAAAAAAACCTTCCCCGAGAGGAAGGTCTTTGTGATGAATGGATTAAGGCACCGGTGTGGGCAGACTCATCAGTGAGAGGACTTGATCTGACATCCACAAGTAGGCTGTTCGCTGACCTGTTGGGGTAGCGAATATTGTAAAGCAGTAGACGTTTTGTGAGTTTCGATATGTTACGAGATAAGCATCACCATCTGTATCCGTGAATCGATCGTGCAGAAGGTCTATATAGCTTCGAACAGAGGGCTGTCCGAGCCCTGCCCGATTGATAGTTACATTGATGCCATCGGAATTTGAGTTGTATCCGGGTGTCAGAGGGTATAGTACAAATTTTTCGCCCGGGGTGCAATTATCATCAGTGCGAGCTTTTTGATCACTCGAAAGAGTTCCATAACCATAAAGTGCCGCACTTAAGATAACTGTGATCACCATGAAATAGAAAAAATACCTATTGTTGCTCATTTTTAACGTCCTTTCCGGGCTGAGCCCGTGGTGAATTTGGATACGAAGATCCCATAGTGTAGCACACTTGAGGCTGGATGTCAAGTGGATGAACGCTGGTCATCTGGATTGCCACAGCACTTCGTGCTTCGCAATGACGAATCGATTGATATACTTAGGGTCATGGCAAAAGTGGTATTTGCTGGTAAAAAAGAGGCAGAAAGGATGGCTACCTTCTTGGAGGAGAGCGAGCGTGTGCTGGGGAAAAGTTTGGTAATCCTGCAGTGTGATGGCCGGAGTGAGGAAAGCACCTATGTTCGACTAAAACGGGAAATGGGGGAAAGACTGGGAGCGATGGTGTCGGTTCGGTTTGCACCTAGCAAGGATAAACTCAAAAAAATGCTGGAGGAAGCAAATTCAGATGAGACAGTGGATGGAATTTTGGTCCAGTTACCGGTAATTGGGACAAATAGGGAAGAATTTGAGCAAATTTTATCCTCAATTTATCCAAGCAAAGATGTAGACGGCTTAAACCCGAAAAGTAGGTTCACCTCAGCAGCCATAAGGTCGGTTGAAAGACTAATCGATATTTTCAAAATTACAGAAGATGATAAGGTGGCAGTGGTAGGAGCTAAAGGGATTCTGGGGAGCCGATTAATTCAACGATTAAGGGATATTAACGTTCTGGCTGAAGGGTTTGACATAGGGGATGATTTGATTAAGTTAAAGGATTTTGACGTGATTATTAGTGCCACAGGTGATGGTGGCTTGATCAAAGAAAATATGGTCATGGATGGCTTTACGGGGATTGATCTGGGATTTCCTAAAGGAGATTTTTCTCAGGAGGCCATAGCAAAAGCCTCTTTGATCACTCCTGTACCTGGAGGTGTGGGGCCAATGACCATTGTAGCCTTGTATGAGAATCTGGCGGATGCGTAGAATATCAGCCATAAGCTAATGAATTTATCAAAAAAACTCCCCCGTAGGAGGGGGGAGTTAGCGGTTTAGAGTCCGCCTTGGATGGGACTACCGCTGTTGGGGCCAGTGGAAGAGCGGACTAGAACAATGATGAAAACCACTGCTAATACCGCGAGTAGTACTCCAAATATAACGAAAGGATCGGCGGACATTTTGCCTCCTGAATTTTAGGGTGTGGGTCGAATATATCACAGTTATAGGTTATTTGCAAGTTTTGGTGGCACGCGAGGCTATGATGTAGTAAAATAACGCAAGTTTAATTAATAGTTTGTCCCTTGGCGAATCTCTGAAAGGCCATGAGGATTAAAAGAGATGAAAATATATGGCTAAAAAAGCCGAAGAAAAGAAGGTAGTTAAAAAAGCTCCTAAAGTAACCAAGAAGGCGGGGACCATGCCTGCCGGCAGGCAGGTTGCCACCGAGGCTCGCAATGACGAGAAGACTGTAGCTAAGAAGCCGGTGGTCAAGAAAGCTCCTGTCGCTAAGGCAGAAAAGAAGGAAGTGGTAAAAAAAGAACTCAAGAACTCAAAAACTCAAGGACTCAAGACAGTAAAAATTAAGGTAGAAAAAAAGGTAGAAGTGACCGATGTAGTTGAGGTGAAAGAGAAAACAGAGAAAGTAAAGAAACAAGCTCCCAATGCGGCAACATCGGTTGAGGAACTTTTTGAGGCCGGTGCTCATTTTGGCCATGTCGTCAAAAAATGGAATCCCAAGATGAAGAAATATCTCTGGGGTGAGAAAAATGGCATCCACATCTTTGATTTGGAAAAAACAATGACTGGTGTTTTGGGAGCCACAAAAGCATTGACAGATCTGGCCGCGGCTGGAAAGAGAATCGTCTTGGTGGGCACTAAGCGACAAGTCAAACTGATGGTTGAAGAAGAAGGAAAGAGATTGGGAATCCCGTACATCAACCAACGTTGGATGGGCGGACTGATTACCAACTGGAAACAATTGAAGCTAACATTGGACAGACTAAACTCCTTGAAACAGAAGAGAGAAGCTGGTCAGCTCAAGAAATATACCAAAAAAGAGCAACTTCTTTTTGATAAAGAAATTGTCAAGCTAGAGCGAGTGGTTGGTGGAATCGCTACACTGAAAGAGGCACCCGAGGTGGTGGTAGTTTTTGATACTCACAAGGAAAAGTTGGCCGTCAAAGAGGCGTCAAATCGTGGTGTGACGGTGATTGGTTTGGTCGATTCAAACGCCAATCCGGACCCGGTGGACTACCTGATTCCTATGAATGATGATTCGGCTAAAGCCTTGGAGATCATGGTGAGAGTTTTGGGACAGGCGATTGAGAATGGAATGAAAAAAACTCAAGAACTCAAGGAATCAAAAACTCAAGACAATAAAAAGTAATAAACAAGTAAAGAATATGATGGAAAAAATTAAAGAACTACGAGAGATAACCGGTGCCGGAGTGATGGATGCCAAGAAAGCATTGGAGGAGACCGGTGGAGATGTTACTAAAGCGATTGAGATTATCCGAGCCAAAGGTCTGGCCAAAGCGGCCAGCAAATCCGACCGGGAAGTAAATAGTGGCAGGGTGTATTGCTACACACATGGCGGTGGCTCGTCCGCTTCGATGGTGGAAGTGGCTTGTGAAACGGACTTTGTGGCCAAGACGCCGGAGTTTGAAACTCTATGCAAGGAGATTGCTTTGCAGATCGTTTCCATGAGCCCGGTGGACACCGAAGAACTACTGAAACAAGAATATATCCGCGACGGTGGCAAAACGATAGGTGATCTAGTGAAGGAGTTGATCGCTAAAACAGGTGAAAATATCCGCGTGATCAGGTTTGCCAGATTCAAGCTGGGGGAAGAGTAAGGAGGTGCCGTCATTGCGAGTTTTGTACTCAAACCGAAACAATCTCCGCCATTAATGCCATTTAAACTTTTATTTGAAATCTCATTTTTGGGGATTGCCACGTCATTTCGTTCCTCGCAATGACGAATTTTGTGGTAAATTTAGGGATATGGAAATAAGTGAAGAAGACAGGAAAGCGATGAATGATATGGTCGCGCGGCAGGCGGAGAGTGAAAAGAAATCAAGAAATACGGCACCAGCTGCAACTTCGAAACAAGAGGAAGAGGTAGTGCCAGTTGAAGGTGGTGGAGGATTACTTTGGAACGGACAGCTGGTTCAGCCTGGTGCTTTAGAGGGTTCTTTCCGAAATGAAGCGGTTCAAATTCCTTCAGGGGTGCCGACCGAACTGACAAGAGGTCGTGGTCCAATTCGCCCGGAAAAAGCAGCGGAGGATTTACAATACGATCGCGACAAGGGAAAATGGTTTAGAGTTGTAGGCGGAAAAAAGGTTTACGAGTAGGTGTTAGAATAAAGACATATGCTAGAACATGAATTGATTCAGTTACTCAGACAGAAGTTTGCCAAAGTGATCGAAGTGGTCGATGAAGATTTTGGTACTGTTCGGGTGGGCAGAGCCAAGCCGGATATGGTAGAGGGTGTATCAGTGCCGGCATATGGAAGCCGGATGAGATTAGTGGAAGTGGCGACGATAGCGGCACCGGACACAAATATGTTGATTGTGACTCCCTTTGATCGAAGTTTGATGGGGGCGATAGAAAAGGCGATTAGCGACAGTGAACTGCAGTTATCACCGGCAGTTTCGGGAGATATCATTCGCATCGTTGTTCCTTCCCTGACACAAGAAAGACGACTGGACTTTGTGAAGCTATTAAAACAAAAGACCGAGTCGGGAAAAGTAATGTTACGTCAGGCGAGGCAAGACGTCAAAGACAAGATTGACGTTCTGAAAGAGATGAAAACAGTTTCGGAAGATGATATTTTTATGCTTTTGGCAGATTTGGATAAGATCACAGGAGAGTTCAATGAAAAAATAGAGGCCATGTGCCGAGCCAAAGAGGACGAAATAATGGCAGTTTAGTTTGAGAAGGCAACTCTTTCGAGTTTGGTGATACGCACTTCCTGATCTTCTTGTTTGTCTTTGGTTTCGTGGATTGCCTGGATAATATTCTGCTCCATGCCGCGCAATTGTTGACTAATCTCTTTGACTTCTCCCGAAAGATTATTGACCTTGTCTGAAAGTTGATCGACTTTTCCTGAAAGACTATAGACTTTCTCCGTTAAGTCAATTTGACCATTTTTGAGTTCGGAAATTTGACTTTGAACATCTGTGAAACCGAAAGCTGTTCGGGCTTCGGATTTGTCCAGATCTTCTTTGGTGACAAACACTGTCTTAAGTTTTTTGATGTCGGCGTCGGTGATCATCCTTTCAGTATAACAATTATTCTGGATTGCCACTTCGAGTACTCCTCGCAATGACGAGGATATATTGTTAAGATAAGAGAATGCAGATTGTTATTTTTGTTTTGATGCTTTCCGTCTTGGTTTTGGTCCACGAGTTTGGCCACTTTATCATGGCCAGACTGTTTAAGATGAGAGTAGAAGAGTTTGGGATAGGGTTGCCACCTAGAGCGAGGAAACTCTTTACCAACAAAGGAACGCTTTTTAGTTTGAACTGGCTGCCCATTGGAGGATTCGTCAAACTTTTTGGAGAAGATATGGACGACCCGGCTCAAGCCGGTTCTCCGGAAGCTTTTTTCAATAAACCGGTATGGCAGAGAGCCGGAGTTTTAACGGCCGGGGTGGTGATGAATTTTTTACTGGGTGTTTTTGCTTTTGGAATCGTGTATACATATTTAGGAATTCCGACCAAAACCGATAAGGTGATCGTGGTAGAGGTAGGCAAAAATACTCCGGCCGAAGCGGCAGGAATAAAAACCGAGAGTCAAATAACAAAGGTTACTTTTGAAAATAAAGAAATAGTTTTTTCGGGGGTTTCCGGATTTATCAAACAGATCGAGCCACTTAAAGGAAAAGAAATTGAGTTAACTCTTCTTCAAAAAGGCGGTAAAGAAGAGGTAATTAAGATAGTGCCGAGACTGACACCTCCTCAGGGAGAAGGCGCTCTCGGAGTGGCCCTTTCGGATATGGAGATGAAGATGTACCCGATTTGGCAAAGACCGTTCAGGGGAGTGGTAGTGGGGGTAACCGAGTCTTGGGCGTGGGGGAAAGAGATCACAGTCAGTCTGGGAAAGTTACTTTGGGGAATTCTGACGGGTAAAGGTGTGCCAAAGGATGTGGCCGGACCAATTGGTATTTATCAGGTGAGTAAACAGGTTTACAAAGTTGGCTGGATTGCTACTCTGCAGTTCATGGCCATTCTCTCGATCAACCTGGCGATCCTAAATATCATGCCTTTTCCGGCACTTGATGGAGGCAGGGTGTTTTTCTTGGGTATTGAAAAGATTATAGGGAAAAGACTCAAGAACCGGATTGAAGGGTACATCCACACGGTAGGAATGTTTTTTCTGATTGGCCTGATGTTGTTGATTACCGTGAGAGATGTTATTAAATTGGTTAGGCCATGAGTCCCGGTGCAAGAGAACCTCACGAGATGGGTGAAGGAGAGCCCAAGCAAGTAGTGTTTGAGATTTTAATTCATTTGAAAGAGGGAACAAAGGACGGATTCTTGGGGGAACTGGCCGGTGAACTGACTCCCGAAAGGAAATATGTGTCCAATGCAAAAAGGTGGGATGCCGATTTACCACCGTTAAATTTAAAGGGTGGTAGATCGCTAAAGGTAATGGGTCAGATGGCAGGTGGAAAAGGGATTTCGTTGGTGGGGATGAAATGGAGAGATGATATTGAACCTCAAAGAGATGGAACTGTGAGTAAAGGAGTGGCGATACTGTTACAGTTTGGTGTAGGCAAGTCTGACTTTGTGGATGGGGAGGCTTTAAATAAATGGAAAGCCCTTTCGAAGAGGGTGTTTGAGGACTTTGTTTGGAGCGCCGATTATCATAAAGCGGAAAACAAAATAGGTCTGTTTGGCCCGACCAGAGTTGTCGCAAGAACAGACGGAAGTAGTGTTGCTAACGAAACCGGAAGCCAGCTGGTCTTGAAGGATGTAACGGTTTCTGCCGGCGAAGAAGGGATGATTTATCGCTGGGGGAACACAAAAATTACCATGCCCTATTAATCTTTAATGTCATTGAGTGTGGACTTGTGAAGATTGTGATCTGATAAACTGAAAATGTGGACGATCGAGAACACCAGCCAAAATTAGTATCTGTTAGTGAAAAACTTGGTGTTGTCGAGAGCTTTCTGGATAAAGGGTTCGATGATGTGACAAAGTCAACAGAAATTGAGCTAAAGGAAATACCCGAAGAGGTTGAAAAAATTGCTAGAGAGATTGCTAGGCTAGGTGGTAGAGTTTTTTTGGAAGGCGGATGTGTGAGAGACGCTGCAATCCGCACCGTACATCCGGAAATGAAAGTAGATACCAAAGACTATGACATGGAGGTGTATGGTCTGAAGTATCAAGACGTCATGAGGTTTTTGAAAACAGAATTTGGTGATGGAAACGTTACTGTAACTGGCGCTAACTTCGGAGTTATCAGAATCAAGATACCTGGAAAGGTGTTGCAGCTGGAAATGGGGGTTCCTCGATCGGAGAGAAAAGTGGGTGAAGGGCATAAAGGATTTGAGACTAAGTCGGCGCCTTGGATGAATATGCAGGAGGCGGCTATACGGCGTGATCTAACCATGAATAGTATGCTTTATGACCCTCTTACCAGGACGCTATATGATCCATATGGTGGTCTGAAAGATATTGAATTTGGTATCATCAGAGCCAATGATCTGGAAACTTTCAAAGAGGATCCGTTGAGAGTTTTAAGAGTAATGCAGTTTGTAGGAAGGTTTGGATTTACTGTCAGTGACGAACTGATGGGGGCTTGTAAAGAACTTATCGGTAAAGGAGAGCTCGAGCCATTAGCAGAGTCTACCGTTAAAGCCCCAAAGGTTGCGTTTGTGAAGAGCAATGAGGTATTAGCGAAGAGTGAAAGAGGCTTTGTGGTGGTTGAGGGTAGCCGTGAAACGAAGAGAGTCTTGGTAGAGCGTCAGGAGAAAGGGATAAGTGCCGAAAGGTTAACAGAGGAAGTAACCAAGATGTTATTAAAAGCAATCGAACCTTCGTCATCAATGGAATTTTTGAGAGAAACCGGCTATATAAAAAAATACTGGCCGGAGATGTATGCCTTAATAGGTTTGAGGCAAGGAGAGATGCATCCAGAGGGGGATGTTTGGACACACACATTAGAAGCTATGAATGCGGCGAGGTTGGTTTTGAATAGAGAATACGCGTTGGGAAGGATAAAAGAGGAGGATAGGGGGTTGGTTGAGCTGGTAGTGATGCTTTCGGCAATGCTGCATGATGTGGCAAAGGTGAACCGGCCAAACGGGGATGGATTTGATTTCCATGATCAAGCGGCTCGACCGATTCTGAAAAAGTTTTTCTCCAAGATGAGTCATAAGGATATTGGGGACCAAGCACGGGTGCAGGTGATGGCTTTGGTGAAAGATCACATGAACTTCTTGGCCCTATGGGAAAGAATTAAAGCAGGAGAGGATTCAGAAAGATCGGCTCGGCGAATGTTTCTACGACTTAACGGAGACAAGGCTACTATCGGTGCGACTTTGTATTTGATGGCTATAGTAAGTGAGGCAGATACTCTGGCCAGAAATCCCGACACTGATAAGTTTGAACCAATTGCAATGGATAAGGGATTTGGTTTTGATAGTACAGATTGGGCATTTGAAAAATCGCGGAAAATTGCAGAAAATGAGAAGATAAGAGTAAAGATACCCAGAGAGAATATCTTGAGAAGTTTAGATATTGACCTTAAAAAATTGGGGGGATTAATTGGAGTAATTTTCAAATGTTTGGATCAAGATGAAATCGATGGAGTAGTTGCGGCCAATGATATTACTGACCTGAAACACCGGGCAGTACAGTACAGGGATGCGTTTTTGGTCATAGCTCGAAGCAAAGTTGAGTTAGACGGGAAATCGGAAAAAGAAGTTTGGCGGGAGATATTGAGTTTGGATGACCCGAGAAGTATCCTAGAAACTGTCAAAAGTTTATAATGATTAGATATGAACGATCTGAACTGTCTATTTTGCAAAATTGTGGCGGGAGAGGAGCCGAGTGAGAAGATTTGGGAAAATGAGGAATTTGTCTGTATTCGGAACAAGTATCCGGTGGCTCCTGTTCATGTGCTGATGATACCTAAGTCCCATATTAGGAAGCAAGCGGTTGCCACTAGCGGAAGTGGGGAGTTTTGGGGTAAAATCATGTCAGCCGTTTTTGAGGTCGTACATCAGCTGGGACTGGATAAAACCATGCCTACCGGCAGGCAGGCCGGTTACAAGCTCGTCAATAACGGGGCGGGATACAACCATTTTGAGCATGAACACGTTCATGTAATGGGTGGAAGTAAGACTGAACCCGGTGGTATGACCTAAGGAGGGCACTTAATAAAATTATCCGCCAAAGGCGGATTGAGTACAAGAAAGTGAGGTGCATTTTTCGTGGCACTAGTAGCAAAAAGAAAACAAGGACAAAGTACACAACAGCTTATAAGTGAGTTCAAAAAGCTAACTTATGAAGATCAGGGACTCGATAGAGTCAGGGCGGTTGGTATGTCTGGATTCCTCAAACCATCCAAAGTAAAGAATATCAAGATGACCGAGTTACGCAAAGCTTCCGCTCGTATTCGCAGACGGAACAAGCGTAATGCTGGTATAACTAAATGAGTTATGCTGTATTCAAAGATAAGATCCGATTTAACCACTGCCCAAAAGGCGGGGGATTCTCATTTGGTGGGAGTTTTGAAGCTAATAGCTTCAGAACTATCGTATGCTCAAGTAGATTCTAAAGGAGCCATGCCTAACGGCAGGCAGGGAGAACTGCCTGATGAAGAGGTGGTACGAGTGTTAATGAAAGAAGCCAAGAAACGTAAAGACTCGATTGAGATTTATACCAAAGTCGGTTCGCCCGAGAGGGCTGAGGAAGAAGGGTTTGAGCTGAGTGTGATTGAAGGATACTTGCCTCAAATGATGAGTGAAGAGGAGGTGTCTGAGGAAATAAGTAAAATAGCCTTAGAAACTGGTTTAACGGGGGGAAAACTAATGGGGGCGGTCATGAGGAAGTTGCGAGGTAGAGTGGAGGGTTCGGTAGTTCAAAAAGTGGTAAACGAGAAATTTCCCGGATAGAAGTATTGTGGAGTTGGTATAATTCACCTGTTCAGTTCTTTCATAATTTAAGTAAACAAGGAGTATACGATGGCTGTAAGAGTGTTTTATGATCCAAAAAAGAATTTATTTCGGCCTTTTCATCTGGTTTGTAATAAATGCAAATGTACTATAGAAGTGAGTGAATTTCGGGATATTTTTTCTAGGTACGAACATTGTTCAGATAGATTGGGGAAGAGGTTTCTTTATGTTTATTGTCCAGCTCCATGCCGTGAAATGGTTGTTATTCCTCCAGGGGTACCAAGTAGACGGCAATTCCATAAGTTTGATAAGTATGTTGTAGAAAATTATAAAGTGCTATTTGGATAATGCAAAAGGAGTCACCCACATTCTACTTGGAAATGCACCACTCAGTAAGATAACGGTTAGTATACAGTGCCTTTTAAAAAGGGTTTTGTCTACTGTCTGTTTAGGGTGGCGAAGCCACCCTTTACTGTTTGGTCTGTATTG
>Ga0209211_10002428_pt1 | contig 32189 bp, 28 predicted proteins | sample RifGroA2_FD_183992 | JGI IMG/M metagenome (GOLD analysis project Ga0209211, IMG submission 183992) | Groundwater microbial communities from Rifle, Colorado, USA - Groundwater A2 (SPAdes) (version 2) | ecosystem: Environmental > Aquatic > Deep subsurface > Groundwater | place: Rifle, Colorado...
CTCTTGCGGTGTCGTGAATGTCTTCAATATGTGCAGTGATGTTTTCCCCTCCAGCTTTTTGAAGACACGTCCGTATTCTGGAAAGATTACATCTACGATACTGTGCAGTATGTTCCGCTGTATTCCGAGTTCAACAACCTTTTGCTCCCGAAGTTTGGCAAATCCCCGCAGGTTTGCAAATGGGCCTCGCGGTAATACCATAGGCTGATACTTTCCCATTCCGATCAGCATAGCGATGACTCCCGCATCTTTGCTGTCAGTCTTACCAGGACTGTTGTCGTAAAGGTCTTTGGCTCTTTTCACATGAGAGGGATTTACTTGTACCAATGTAATATTAGCAATGCCGTCGAGAAAGAATGCCAAAGCTTCCCAATAGTGCCCTGTCGATTCCATTCCTACTATTACCTGAGGGCTGTTAAACTTCTTACTCAATGTCATAATCCAAGATAATAATGCTTCAAATCCCTCACTGACATTCAGAAATCCAAAGGCTGCTGATTCGCTTCCATCAGGAAAGAGAACCCGTGCAAGATGCTTCATATTTGCCACATCAATACCCACTATCAGTTCCTCTTTGTTGACGGCTCTTCCAATTTGTGTTTTACTAATCCTCATGGTGGTTCCTCCTGTTTTGGTCAATTGTTTTTCGCAAATTCAACTGTATCCTAACAGGTCAGGGGCCGCCTCTTTAAGTACCTACTTTGTTATAGCATTCTTTGGATTCTTTGATTTGCAAGGTAGTGGAGGTGGGATGAATAACTTTAAAAAAAAAGAAGAATTATAGGAAATGAGTTACTGCAAATCCACATATCCGAAGAATGACACCCTCATGCAAAAAGGAGGAGCGACATGACTAGTGAGGAGCGTGCTCTGTTAATTGAGGAATTGAAGCTTTCCAATGACGACTATAAGTATCGGGACCAACTGATCGTGACGGAATTCGGCTTAGCGATGACCGCATTTGCGGTTGGTCTTAACGCGGCAAAAGATTTGAGTGGTTGGCTGTGTGTCCTGTTGTTTTTTGGTATATCCCTTTTCCTCTTGATAGTAGCGAACCACATCGGACGAGTAAATCAAGACAGATTGGCGGCTGGTGACAGAGTAAAAAAGCTCAAAGATGAACTCGGACTAGTGCAGATTCATCAAGGATATGCTGGCAAAAGAACAGGCGTCAAGATACCAGCCCCAAAGTCGATGGTTTGGTTTTTATGGTTAGCGGCTATATCGAGCGTCGTGACAATGCTTGTAATGATTTTTAGGCAACTCGGATGCCTAACCTTTTAGTGCACCGGACGCTCGGAATCTCACGCCGGTGACCAAATCGTTAAGCCTTCAATAAAAAGGCAAATTCAAAAGGTGGTATGAAATGAAAAAAATATTCGTTTGGTCTGCAATTTTTGAAATTATTGGCATATGTGGCCTGTTATGGATGAGCTATTTACAGCTTGCCTATTTCTCAAAAGTAACTGATAGCATCGCTGATGCACGTTTTTCTAAATTAGATGAAAAGATTAATCTTATTTGGAAAGCACTTGAGGGAGATGATAAAAACCGTAACGAATTTATTACGAAAAATACTAAGAAATTTTACGAGACAATAAGGCGGGTAGTTGCCACGGAAAATGCTGCATCTGGCATGCAGGCGTTCTATCTGCAAGGTTTTTTAATATTCAGCATTTTTTTAATTATAGGAAAGATTCTATCAATGAAACTTTCTTATATGGAAAAAAGGAACAATTTCTAATACAGACAAATGAAAAAAGAAAAATATCGCTTAACATCTCACTACATGGGATCGCGCGAAACGACCGCGCTCCCCATGATTTCGGGCGTTCTCAAAATGGGGGGGTATCATGAATGGGAGGGTCAGGCATTGCATTATTGCATTTAGCGCTGGCTGTATGATAGTTTGATGGCGATATGGCACGGAAGCCGAGATTACATTATATAGGCGCTCTCTATCACGTCATGATACGCGGGAACGATGGACAGAATATTTTTGCCAGGGATGAAGACCGATATCGCTTTTATCTTTTTCTTCAGGAAGGCATGGAAAAGTTCGGGCACAGAATACATGCCTTTTGCTTGATGGACAATCATGTGCATCTGGCAATACAGGTAGGAGAAAAACCATTGTCGCGGGTCATGCAAAATCTCTGTTCTCGTTATGCTAAATGGATTAAAAGCAAAGAAAAAAAGGTTGGACATTTATTCCAGGGCCGATACAAGGCCATAGTGGTTGAAGCCGACACCTATTTGGCGGAACTTGTTCGTTACATACACCTTAATCCGATAAGGGCAAAGATAATTAAATCGCCTGAAGATTACCGCTGGAGCGGCCATAAGGCATATTTGGGCATTGAGGAACTTCCGTGGCTGACAACTAAATGGGTGCTGTCACAATTTTCGCAGGAACTCAGTACGGCAAGGATGAAGTATGATGAGTTTATAAGAGAGGGAAAGGGAGAGGGCCACAGACAGGAGTTTCATAGTGGGCCACGAGAGAGCCGACTTTTGGGAGATGACAGATTTGTAGAGGAAGTATTAAAACGGACAGATCAAGACGACAATAAATCTGTGTCACTGAATGAAGTGATTGATAGAGTCGGAAAATTGTATGACCTGACTGAAGAGGAGATTGTCTCTGGTGGCAAGCAGAGGTGCCCGGCAGAGGCTAGAGGGCTAATCGCATATTTGGTAAGAGAAAGCAGGGGCTTGTCGCTTACTGATTTAGGCAAGCGTCTGAAACGCGACCAATGCAGTCTGAGCCTGGCAGCAGAAAGGATAGTCAGACGATCAAAGAATGATGTTGAACTGGGGAAAAAGAAAAAGACTATGGAGAGGTTTTTCTTATAAATGCAATAATGCAATGCCTGACACCGGATGATGCCTTTGATGTTGAAATCGTCGATTACCATTGAGAGCACAAGCGGCATGAAGGTCAATCACATGGCGGTGCCAGGCTGGATTCTTTGATTTGCAAGGTAGTGGTGGGGGGGGGAACGCGTGATTTATTTGTCTTCACTACCCCAAATCTCTTTATAATGTTTAGGATAAAGTTTTTTTGCGCAATCAGGACAAATGCCATGGCTGAAATCAGCATTCGTATGTTCACTTATATAGACTTCTAGCAGGTTCCAGTAGCCTTTATCATCCCGTATTTTTTTGCATGAAGCGCAGATTGGCAGCAGTCCGCTCAGTGTTTTGATCTTTTTCAGGCTCACCTCAAGTTGGGTCTTAAGTTTTTGCCTTTCAATGGCGTATCTTATCGACCTCACCAGTATATTAGTGTCAATCTGTCCCTTGGTCAGGTAATCCTGCGCGCCTTCCTGCATCTTCTTAATAGCCAGCTCTTCATCATCCAGGCCGGTAAGGATGATGACAGGCAAATGGGGGAATGCTGTATGGAATTTGTCGAATGTTTCGGAGACCAGGCTGTCCGGCAGCCCCAGGTCAAGCAGAACAATATCAACTTCCCGCTCTTTCAGCGCTGCGATGCCTGCACTTAACCGGGCCGCATGCACAAAATCAAAGAAAACGGACCTTGCTCCAGCGAGGAACCTGCGTATCAGTACGACGTCATCCTGATTGTCTTCTATGAGCAGTACGCTCAGTCTTTTATCGTTCATTGCAAGTCTCCCCATTTGCAGGTATAAGAGATTAAGAGTAAAGGCTGTGGTTGCCTGGACAAAGTTTTTTAGTATACCACATTAGTATCAAGCGCCAGAACATCCTTGCTTCAAAGCATTCATGGTTTTTTTGTTGTGCAGCAGCTACAATATCATAAGGAGGGGCCATGGAAATCGTGCCGATAAAGATTGACGCAGGGGAGGAAAAGGCCTGGCAGGAAGTATGCGGCCTCTCCCGGGCGGATGTGTGCAGGCGAACGGTCTCAACCTATGATGAAAAGGCCGGCGCCTATATCCTGCGATGTTTCGGCACAGACTTTCAGATTGATCCGTGCGAAATGAAAATCGCCTGCCAGTCAGCGCAGGGGGGCGATTTTTTTCGATAAGCTAAGGTCGTTTTTCAGGCTCACGGTGCTTTGCTATATGGCGAGCGCCAAGGATATCCCTTTGTCGGGAAGGTTGATCAGGCCGGTGGATGTAAGGGGCGGACACCGTTTTTCATCAGGCACCCATGTGCTTCCTCTTGATGCTGTCGCCTCCCGGTATGCCACGGACAAAGAGGGATTTATCTTACGCGGCAAGACCCTGGGCGCAGAGGTTGTCACGGGATATGGAGACGCGTGCATCAGGCTCTATCCTTTACCAAGGATACCGGTGACGCTGGTGTTGTGGCTTAAGGATGACGAATTTCTTGAAAAGGCGGACCTCTTTTTCGATTCGACTTGCGAATTTCAGCTTTGTCGTTCGGATACCATCTGGGCTTCGGCCCTGATGTGCACTGTCTTGATGACTGAAGATTGAATTATCCCGTCGTAATCGTTTGACATAAGCCTCGTGTTTCGGCTAATTTACAAGGGATAAAGGGGAGTAGCTGAGTCAATGGATATCGTCAACACGGCCTAAAAAACCCGGTACCATTGGTTAGATAAAACTAATAAGCAAGACCTTTACCACGATAGATTTTTTATCCTGGTAAAGGTTTTTTTTGGCTGAAAAAAGGGGGGTGCTGCAGACGTACTTACAGATAATCTTGATACGGAAAGAGTGAAAGAATTTTAATCCCCTCAACTCGCTGTATAAAAAGGTTTATACTGTAATCATGAACACCAATAACCCCGTCTCCGCCTTGGGAGCTTGCACATCAAAGGTCTTGGGGCAAAGGGCGATAATAGAATTTGATCCCATAAAAATAAATAGAAAGCAGGAGAGATAAAGAGATATGGAATGGCTGACTAATCCCGACATATGGGTAAGTCTTGTTACCCTTACAGCGCTTGAGATTATATTGGGAATTGATAATATCGTCGTTATATCAATACTTGCGGGCAAACTCCCAGAAAACCAGCAGGACAAGGCGAGACTGGTCGGCATAAGTCTGGCGCTTGTGACCCGCCTGCTGCTGCTTTTAAGTATAGTATGGCTTGCCGGACTTACCTCTCCACTCTTCAGTGCGTTTGGCCGCGCAGTATCAGTTCGAGACCTTATCATGGCAGGAGGCGGGCTATTCCTTCTTGTAAAAGGCACCCATGAAATTCACAGTGTATTCGAGACGACGGAGGAGAAACTAAGCGGAGGGCGCGGCCGTTCTTTTTCTGTGATAGTATCACAAATTGTCGTTATGGATATTGTGTTTTCTCTCGATTCGGTGATCACCGCGGTTGGTATGGCCCAGCAGACAGGGGTGATGATAGCAGCTGTAATTATAGCCCTTCTCCTTATGCTGGCGGCAGCAGGGACTATAAGCGCCTTTATTCACAAACACCCGTCGCTCAAGATGCTCGCCCTGAGTTTTCTTATGATGGTAGGGGTGACCCTGATTGCCGAGGGGCTTTCTTTCCATATCCCCAAAGGTTATATCTATTTTGCGATGGGATTCTCGGGTGCTGTAGAGACCCTCAATATACTGGCAGGCAGCAGGAAAAGAACTGCCGCAATTATGGAGTGACACTATTCACACCTGGCCACCCTTTGGTCAGATTATCAAGCTAAGGAGGACATATGCCTGTAGGCAAGAAGATGTATCTGTTTTTTTTCGGACTTGTTTTTCTGATTCTGCCCCTGGTTTTTACCGTGCTGAATCTCTATACGGACTGGCTGTTCTTTACTGAAACAGGATTTGCCGCTGTGTTTTTAAAATCGTTGTCCACCAAGGTCGGCGCAGGTTTGTTCTTCGGCATTGTTTTCCTTGTTTTTTCGATGGCGAATATACTCGCGGCAAACAGGATTATTTTCCCCCAGAGGGAGTTCTTTGCTATAGAGGGCATTATCCATCCTCTAAGAACAGGGAATATTGAAAAGCTCGTCAAGCCCCTGACCGTAATTGCAGGCATTGTTTTGGCTGTCTTTGCGGGACAGTGGGGGGCGCTGAGATGGGAAGAAGTCCTGTTATTCGGAAACAGCCTTGATATGGGTACTGTTGACCCTATATTGGGCAAAGACATCGGTTTTTACCTGTTCAGGCTCCCCCTTATAGAAGTGCTTAAGGGTTTTGCAGGTTTTACCCTGATAACAACAATAATACTGGCGGCTGCAAATTATCTTTTAAGAGGCGGCATTATTGTAGAACAAGGGATGTTTTCGGTTGACAGGAGAGTAAAAAACCACATAGGTATTCTGGCGGGCCTGTTTATCCTTATTATAGGTTTTGGTTTTTACCTTGACACGTTCAGGCTGCTCTTCTCGGCGCATGGGGTTGTTTCCGGGGCAGGGTATACGGATATTAACGCAAAGCTCTTTTTCTACAGGGTGCTTATATTCCTCACGCCGGTAGCTGCACTTTTATTTATGGCGGGCATATTAAAAGGATCTGTGAAATTGGCTGCTGTTCCGCCTGCCATTGTTTTGGCGATATACGGCATAGGGATTATCGCATATCCGTCCCTCTTGCAGAAATTAAAGGTTGCCCCGAATGAGCTTGTGCTCGAAACACCTTTTATTGAACACAGCATAAAATTCACGCGTCTGGGATACGACCTTGAGAGGATAGAGGTCATGCCCTTTGATGTGGACTATAACCTCACCTCGAGAGACATTGAAAAAAATGACGCCACAATAAAAAACATAAGATTATGGGACCATAGTCCGCTCCTCAGGACGTACAGTCAGCTTCAGCAGATAAGGACTTACTATAAATTTGCCGATGTTGACAACGACAGATATACGGTAAACGGGGAGTATATGCAGGTCATGCTCTCACCGAGAGAGCTGTCATACAATGACCTGCCGAGCAAGTCATGGATAAACGAGAGGCTCATATTCACTCATGGTAACGGCATAACCATGGGGCCGGTAAGCAGGATCAGCAAGGAAGGGCTTCCTGAGTTCATAATAAAAGATATCCCGACAGTCAGCTCCGCAGACCTCAGGGTGACAAGGCCTGAGATATACTACGGAGAACTTTCGAATGATTATGTAATTGTAAAAACAAAAGTCCCTGAATTCAGTTATCCCACCTCCGGAGAAAATATATACACCACCTACAACGGCAGCGGGGGCGTCAGGCTCGATTCCTTTTTAAAGAGGGTGTTGTTCGCCTCGAAGTTCGGGACTGAAAAAATCCTTTTATCAACCGATATCAGCAGGGAAAGCAGGATATTGTACAACAGGAACATTGCGGACAGGGTCAGGAAGATTGCGCCCTTTTTGTTGTTTGACAAGGACCCGTACCTCGTAGTTACCAAAGACGGAAAACTTAACTGGATCATAGACGCATATACCACCTCGCACAGGATGCCCTATTCAAAGCCGCTGAACAGGGAGGTCAACTACATCAGGAATTCGGTTAAAGTTGTGGTTGACGCTTATAACGGTTCAGTGAATTTTTATATAAGCGACCCGTCGGATGTGATTATAAAGGTGTATTCCAAAATCTTCCCTGAAATGTTCAGACCCCTGAATGTTATGCCGGATGAATTGCTGCGGCATATACGGTATCCGCAGATGTTTCTCCAGGTACAGGCTTCCATGTTCGCCTCGTATCACATGACTGACCCAAAGGTCTTCTATAACAAAGAGAACCTCTGGGAAGTGCCCGCTTTTGGGGAAAAAACCATGGAGCCTTATTACACAATAATGAAGCTTCCCGGAGGGACCAAAGAGGAATATATACTGCTTTTACCTTATGTCCCTGCAAAAAGGGACAACCTTGCCGCATGGCTCGCTGCGAGGTGCGACGGGTCTAATTACGGCAAACTGCTCGCCTACACATTCCCGAGAGACAGGCTTATTTACGGGCCTAAACAGGTTGATGCAAGGATAAATCAGGATTCCTATATTTCCCAGCAGTTGACATTATGGGGGCAGCACGGCTCCCAGGTCATAAGGGGAAGCCTTCTCGTCATCCCCATAGAACGCTCGCTCCTCTACGTCCAGCCACTATACCTGGCGGCGTCAGACAAGGTCGGCCTTCCTGAGCTGAGAAGGGTCATAGTCGCCTACGAGAATGAAGTGGTAATGGAAGAAAATCTGGAGATTGCTCTTAACAGGCTCTTTGGCTCAAAGAAGTCTTCCGGCAAAACACCGGAAACGACTGCGGGGCCGTCAAAGGTGCCCACTGCCGACCTTTCAAAAGAGGCCCTGAGGGCGTTTGAAAAGGCGGTCGAACTGCAAAGACAGGGCAACTGGGCAGGCTATGGAGACGAACTCAGGAGGCTGGAACAGGTCCTGAAGAAGATGGCAAGGTAATTTTGTAGATATTTATAGAAAAGGAGCTATATGCACTGGCATCAAAAAGATGTTAATGAAGTCATTGAAGAACTGGGCACGTCTTTAAAGGGCATATCATCGGAAGAGGCGCAGAAACGTCTACTGGAATACGGCCCGAATGAATTAACGGAGAAGGAGAAGAGGACCGTCTTTATGATGTTCCTTGACCAGTTCAGGGATTTCATGATCCTCATCCTTATTGCTGCTGCGATAATATCCGGTATAATCGGAGAACTTTCGGACACCATTGCCATTATCGTAATCATTGTCCTCAATGCCGTCATAGGGTTCATCCAGGAATACAGGGCTGAAAAGGCCATGGCAGCGCTGAAGAAGATGGCAGCGCATAATGCCTTTGTCTTAAGAGGCGGCATACCTGCTAATGTCCCCGCATCAGAGATCGTTCCGGGCGATATAGTGCTACTCGAAGCCGGCAAGGTCGTTCCTGCTGATATGAGAATTATCGAAACTGCCCAATTGAAAGCTGAAGAGGCTGCCCTTACCGGCGAATCCATGCCGGTGGAAAAGCATGTAAAAGCGCTTCATGACGAGATGCTGCCTGTCGGCGACAGAAGGAACATGGCATACAAAGGCACTGCTGTGTCATATGGCAGAGGCGCCGGGATTGTTGTGGCGACCGGCATGGACACGGAGCTTGGAAAGATTGCCACTATGCTCCAGGAAGAGGAAGAGGTCAAGACCCCTCTCCAGAAAAGACTCGCAACGTTCGGGAAAAATCTTGCCTTTGCTGTGCTTGCGATATGCGCCGTAGTCTTCGGCATAGGTATTTTCAGGGGCGAACCCACATTGTTAATGCTGTTGACAGCCATATCCCTTGCTGTTGCAGCAATACCCGAGGCCCTTCCTGCTGTAATAACCATATCGCTCGCCCTTGGGGCCAAAAAGCTTGTAAAGCAGAACGCCCTTATAAGGAAACTTCCTGCTGTAGAGACACTTGGCTCTGTAACATACATCTGCTCTGACAAGACAGGCACGCTTACGCTGAACAAAATGACCGTGGAAGAGATTTATGTGGACGGTAAGCTTATGGGCGCAGGAGAAAAGGGATCCCATAGTGCAACTTCCGATCTCCCGGTCTTTCGCACTATGATGACTGCCCTTGCCGTAAGCAACGATGCGCAGATGGACTCGTTCGGCGTTATTATCGGCGACCCTACAGAGACTGCCATGCATGACATTGCCAAAGAAAAAGGTTTTGACAAAAGCGGGCTCGAAAAAGAGTTCCCCCGTGTTGCGGAGATCCCGTTTGATTCCGACAGGAAATGCATGACGACATTCCATAAAACAGGGACCAGTGAGAAGGGGTTAAGTTCCCAACCACTGGTTTCTTTCACCAAGGGCGCGATGGATGTCCTTCTTGAAAAAGCATCCGACATATTGACTTCCGAAGGGATAAAGCCTATTGACAGGAACGAGATCATGCAGATAAACGCAAAGATGGCTGCTGACGGGTTAAGGGTCATCGGCATTGCCATGAGAAACTGGGATGCGCTGCCTGATGACATGTCGCCTGAGAATGTTGAGATATCTCTTACTATCATAGGCCTGGTCGGTATTATGGACCCCCCGAGAGAAGAGGCGAAAGAAGCGGTTTCACTATGCAAAACAGCGGGCATAAAACCGGTGATGATAACAGGTGATCATCCCATCACAGCAATGGCGATAGCCAGGAGGATCGGGATTATTGCAGATGATGTTTCCTTGTCTGCGAGGACAGTCATTACAGGAAGGGAGCTTGAGAAACTGTCGCTGGAGGAGTTTGAGGAAAGGGTCGAGCACCTCAGGGTCTACGCAAGAGTGGCGCCTGACCAGAAACTGAAGATAGTAAAAGCCCTCCAGGACAAAGGGCAATTTGTCGCTATGACCGGTGACGGGGTGAATGATGCGCCTGCTTTAAAAAGGGCGGATATCGGAGTTGCAATGGGGATAACAGGAACGGATGTTTCAAAAGAAGCGGCACATATGATACTCCTTGACGATAACTTTGCGACCATTGTAAAGGCCGTAAAGGAGGGAAGAAAGATATATGACAACATAAGGAAATTCATCAAATACCTCCTTACAACGAATTCAGGCGAGATATGGACCCTCTTCCTTGCGCCCCTGGTCGGCCTGCCGATACCTCTTTTGCCGATCCATATACTCTGGGTCAATCTGGTAACAGACGGGTTGCCTGCCCTTGCCCTTGCTGCTGAACCTGCTGAGGGGGATGTCATGAGCAGGCCCCCGAGGCATCCACAGGAAAGCATTTTTGCCTATGGACTTGGCTATCATGCGGTTTGGGTCGGGCTCCTGATGGGCGCGGTTGTCCTGTCAGTCCAGGCTTGGGCCATCAGGACAGAACATGCCCACTGGCAGACGATGGTATTTACAGTGCTGTGCCTGACGCAGCTCGGCCATGTCCTTGCCATAAGGTCTGAAAAGGAATCTCTGTTTAAAATAGGGATATTATCAAACAAATATGTGCTCGGGGCCGTCATGCTGACATTTGCCCTTCAGATGGCTACGGTATACATGCCGGTTTTAAATCCCATATTTAAAACAGAGCCGTTGAGCCTGGATGAACTTGCAATTACGCTTGTCCTGTCATCTGTGGTATTTTTTGCGGTAGAGATCGAGAAATTAATAAAGCGGCGGAACACAAAAATTGCGGAAAGGTAATTATAAAGGCCCGGGTAGTAACATGGGCAAAATTATTTCAGCACAAATTTATGCCCGCATTTTTTGCAGGTAACGGCATCGCCTTTCTGATTGCCCTTGAACTCCTGGAGTTTTTTGCACTTTGGACACTGACTTAGACCCTTGAGGGCCGCCCATAAGGAGCTTAAGTAGAACATATCTTATGCTATCACAAAAGTTGTGAGATTGGAATTATTAGAAGCGCCGGTTAATATGTTATTATATTTACCTTACGGGGCGTAGCGCAGTCCGGTAGCGCACACGGTTCGGGACCGTGGAGTCGGAGGTTCAAATCCTCTCGCCCCGATTTTTAATAAAATGATAGCGCCTGTTTGAAAAGATTATTTATCAGCAAAATTGTCACAACGAAATGTCCTCTGCAATTCCTGACTTGTTCCTCAATGCCATATTGAACTTCTGCCAGTCCACTTTGCTTTCAACACCTGCTTTCTGCAGGAGCTTTTTTGCTTCTTTTCCGATGTCATTTACTTTGCTGTATATGTCCCTATGCACCTCGAGGAATACACGTCCTTGTTTGGAGATCGCGATTTTGACGGGGTTATATATAATCTCCCCGGTTGTTTCCGGTTTGATGTCCCTGAAAAGTTTCTCCATGTGTTCAGGGAGTACCCTTATGCAGCCGTGGCTTCTGAACTGATAAACTGATGTGGGCCATATAGTTTCATGTATGTCTATCCCCTGGATCGAGGTCCTTAAAATATATCTTCCGAGGGGATTATCAGGCCCAGGCGGTACTACTATATCTACGGGTTTGCCTTCCATCTCCATCTCTTCCTGTATTGATTCAGGGACAAACCATGGTGGATTTTTTTGTTTGTTCACAATTTTAAATTTGCCTTCCGGGGTCCTCCATTTTGTGCTGCCCCTCCACAAAGGCGTGCCGAGTCCGACAGGAAACGCGGTCTCAAGTCTGCCGTTTCTTAAGAAATAGAGCATCCTGTCGGGTATGTTTATTATGAGGCCGTTATCAGCAACTTTTGGGACAATCCGCCTGTTGTTCACCCTGAGCTTAAGGCCGATTTTAAGCGCCCTGTTTATATCAATGCTGTTTTCCTGGACGATCCTCTGCCATTTGACCCCGAGCTTTGCGCCGATACCTTCAAGGGTGTCTCCCTTTACGACCTGGTAAACGGTCTCCCCGCCTATTATCATGTCAGATGCGGACACGTATGATGCCGACAGGAGCATTAAAAGGAACAATGTCAAAATAGTCTTCATAGCCGAGAGAAATTATAGCAAATTCTTGTGTTTAAGGGCCATAAAAGGTTCAGCGTGGTGGAACAAGACAAGACCGTCTTGCAGGCAATCTTAAACTACCCTTGTGCAAAGCAAGGCGCAGCGCGTAGTTGAAATGCCTGTTTCATTTCAGAGGCGGGGCTCGACGTTACTCGCCCCAGTCAAGCAGACCCGTGCAATCTTGCCTGCAAGCCGGTCTTGCCTTGTTCATCGTACTTAGTGGGACTTACTGTTTACAGCGTATACCCGCTTTCACCATGTTGAGTAAGATCAAGGCCGAGCACTTCTGACTCATCGTCAACCCTTAAGCCGATGGTTTTATCAATGACCTTTAGCATTATCGCGGTTATGACGAAGGAATAGACCATGGTGACTGATATCCCTATCAACTGGGAAACGAATACACTGGAATTGCCGAAGAAAAGCCCGTCAGCGCCTGCAGGATTGATGGTCTTCTGCGCGAAAAGCCCGACAGCAAGTGTACCGATAATCCCCCCCACTCCGTGGACCCCGAAGGCATCGAGGGAATCGTCATAGCCGAAGCGGTTCTTCATATTAAGGGCGATATAGCATATGGAACCTGCGAGCAGCCCTATAAACAGGGCTGACATAGGCCCTACAAACCCTGAGGCTGGCGTTATTGTCGCAAGGCCGGCTATTGAGCCTGTAGCCGCGCCGAACATGGTCGGCTTGCCCCTGTGCAGCCATTCTATGAGCACCCATATGAGTGTTGCGGAAACTGCTGACGTGTGTGTGACTACAAAGGCCATGGTGCTCAGGGCGCCTGAGGAGAGGGCGCTCCCTGCGTTGAACCCGAACCAACCGAACCACAAAAGTCCTGCACCGAGCACTGTCATGGGCAGGTTATGGGGATAGAACGCCTCATGCATATAGCCCTTCCTTTTGCCTATGATCATTGCTGCGGCAAGCGCCGAGATGCCCGAGGTGACATGCACTACGATCCCGCCCGCAAAATCCAGCACCCCCAGGTTTTTCATCCAGCCGCCTGTGCCCCATATCCAGTGGGCTACAGGGTCATAGACAATTGTTGACCAGAGGACCGTAAAAACAAGGAAGGCGGAAAATTTCATCCTTTCGGCTAAAGCGCCTGTTATAAGGGCAGGAGTGATCACTGCGAACATTGCCTGGTAAATCATGAACGCCAGATGCGGGACTGTAGGCGCATAATCCGGGTTCGGGTCAACGCCGACACCCTTTAACCCGATCCAGTCGAGGCCGCCTATTATCCCATTTATATCAGGGCCAAAGGAGAGACTGTAGCCGATCAGTATCCACTGCACGCTGACAAGGGCAATGGCAACAAAGCTCTGCATAATTGTCCCGAGTACGTTTTTTCTCCTGACCATGCCGCCGTAGAACATTGCAAGGCCCGGGGTCATAAGCATTACAAGCGCAGCTGAGATAAGAACAAATGCAGTATCTCCGGAATCAATTTTAGAGGTATTTTCAGCGTATGCATATAAGGGAGTTATAAGAGTAATTATCAAACTTAATGTTACGGCTATCCTGTTTTTCATTCATTATCTCCTTTATTTAGGGCGTGCAGCAGGGCTATGGATAAAACAAGCCGTAAATAATAGAGCTAAAAACATACCAGAAAAATGGCTTTGATTTTTAAGGGTATTTAAGTGGGACGGATTTGAGAAGGCCTACAAAATTGTAGTATAAAAATTAATAAAAACGGTTTACCTTTTTAAAACAAAAAGATACCCACTCGCTACATCTTTGTATGAATTACAAAATTGTAGCAAAAAAGTCGAGGAGTTGGAGAGTCAGGAGTTAAGGAGCTGAAAACGTAAACTCCTGACTCCTTGACTCTTAACTGTTTTGCCTATATTGCCGTCTCACCCTTTTCGCCGGTCCGTATCCTGATTATTTCCTCAAGGGACGACACGAATATCTTGCCGTCTCCGATCTTGCCGGTCTTTGCCTTCTCAAGTATTTTGGAAACCACCTTTTCAGTCATATCATCAGATACGACTATCTCCATTTTTACTTTGGGGATAAAGGCTATGTCATATTCAGCGCCCCTGTAAAGCTCGACATGGCCCTTCTGCCTGCCAAAGCCTTTTACTTCGGTCACAGTCATGCCCTGTATCCCCATACTGTTCAGGGCGTCCTTTACCTCATCAAGCTTAAACGGTTTAATTATCGCTTCAATCTTTTTCATGATAGTCTCCTTAATTATAAGTTGTATGCCTTTTCCCCGTGCTGGCTGTCATCAAGTCCCATTACTTCATCTTCAGGCTCTACCCTGATTCCAACAACGGCCTTGATGATCATGAAGATCACGAAGGTCATAATCCCGCTGTACAAAATAGTAGCGCCGACAGCAATAAGCTGTGTCCAAAGCTGTCCTGGGTTGCCATATAAAAGCCCCTTACCGGCCTCATTGATAGAAGGGTCTGCGAAGACCCCGGTCAGGACCGCGCCTATGGTCCCGCCGATTCCGTGAATACCAAAGGCATCAAGCGTGTCATCGTAGCCAAGCATTGGTTTCAGTTTAGCCACGGCAAAGAAGGGTATTACGCCTGCTGCTATGCCTATGATAATTGCGCCGGTTATGTTCACAAAGCCTGCTGCCGGTGTTATGGCCACCAGGCCGCCTACCGCTCCAGAGGCGAGGCCGAGAACGGTCGGTTTGCCGGAGTGCATCCATTCAACCACCATCCATGCGATAGCAGCCACAGCCGCTGCGGTATTCGTGTTAATAAATGCCGCTCCTGCCAGACCGTTGGCCGCTAAGGCCGAACCTGCATTGAACCCGAACCAACCGAACCAGAGCAAGCCTGAGCCGGTAACTACAAGGGTCAGGTTGCCGGGCAAAAGTGCTTTTTCGCGTCTCTTTCCGAGGACCAAAGCGCCGACAAGGGCGGCTATACCCGCATTCACATGGACCACTGTTCCGCCAGCAAAGTCAAGTGCGCCGAGTTTTGCAAGAAAACCTCCACCCCACACCCAGTGGGCGACCGGCAGGTATACAACAGTCATCCATAATATCGAAAAGAGTACCCACGCTGAAAACTTCATCCTTTCAATATACGCGCCGCTTGCCAGTGCAACGGTAATTGCCGCAAACGTCAACTGATACATAATGAAAATATACTCAGGTATGGTCTTCGCAAGGTCTGATATGCTGTTAGGACCCACTCCACCCAGCATGAGCTTTTCAGCACCCCCGATAATGCCGCCGATGTCCGTTCCAAAGGTAAAAGTGTATCCGTATATTACCCAGAGCAGACTTGCAATACAGAACGTTACAAAGGTCATGGCCATAGTGTTCAGGGCGTCCTTGCGTTTTGCCAATCCGCCATAGAAAAGCGCAAGACCCGGGATTGACATCAGCATGACCAATGCCGTTGCCACTATCATCCATGCAGTGTCACCCGTGTCAATCTTCAAAGGCGCGGGTACCGCCGCAGGCGCTGCTACCTGCGTGACCGCGGTGGCAGGGGGGACTGTCTGCGCCTGTTCCTCCGCAAACATAACCCCAGCCGTTAACAGAAAACATAACAAAACCATTAAACCAACTAATCTTTTCATCTTAAACCTCCCTTGTATAGATTGTTAACAGGATTTAAGCGAAAACCATGCCAGGTCATAACATGCTGTTTTACAAGCATATCACAACAATAGAGTTGCTACAATTCTGTGTTTTGCTACATTTTTGTATGGTTATTTGTGTAGGAATGCAATTAGCGGACTTTCTCTATATTGAGCAGCTTCCCGAGTATGATAGCTACAACGGCCACGATAAAACTCAACATTGCGCCCATCTTTGCAGCGGCCTGCAGCGCAGGATCGGTGAACGCTTCACCAGCTACGAACAGGGCGACTGTAAAACCGAATCCGGCAATGACTCCTGCGACCAGCAGGTCTCTTTTTTTCATGCCCGCGGGCAGAGGGAACCCGAGTTTTTCAGCGACAGAACCCAGGACAAATATGCCGACGCTTTTGCCGACAAGCAGGGAGAGAAACACAAGCCATGTGGCAGGACCGACAGCGGAAAAAGCCACGCCGGAATTGGCAAGACCGAACATAAAAAGACCGAAGTCAACGATCACTTTCCACTCGTGTTCAAACTGGGCGAGGGGGGAACGGTCTTTGAGGTCTTCCTCGAAGAAATGCTTATATTCTCGTTTTGCGTGAGGCAGGAAAGGGATTATAAAGACCAAAGCCAGTGCAGGATGTAGATGCGCCTTGAAGAGCCCGGCCCAACTCAGCACTCCGCCGAGGAGGATGTAAAGCCGGTAATCGTGCACCTTGAAGCGACGAAGTATATAGGCAGTAAGCATCCCCGCAGCAGTTAAAAAGAGCCAGAAGGGTTCAACAGGAAAATTGGGATTCGGGTAGAAAACAGCGATAATCGCCAGGCCTATGCCGTCATCAGCGACTGCAAGGAGGAGAAGGAATGAGACAGCGGGATGGCGCTCGCCGAAAACAGCTCTCGCAACCAACCACGCAAAAGCTATGTCTGTAGCTGTTGGTATGCCCCAACCACGCAGCAGCGAGTCAGAGCCGATAATGCTGTTTAACGTGAGGTAGACAATTGCAGGCCCGACTATTCCCCCAATAGTGCTGAAGAGCGGGTTCATTGCCTTTTTGAGAGGATTAAGGTCTCCTCCGGGCAGGCAGCTCTGGGTTATCTCAACTGCCGCAATGCCGAAAAAAAAGACCATAAAGATGTCATTAGTAAGGAAGTGGAAGTTCAGGCGGCCCAGAAAATTATTGTAAAGGAAACAATTGTAACTCTGCGGGTCCGAGTTTGCCCATAGCAGAGCAGCAAGGACCCCGCCGATAAGGGGCAGAGAAAACTCCCGCATAAGGTTGATTTGTTGTTTTACATTAGTCATGGGTTAGGAATGCATCTATTATAAAGCAAATACCCTGCCGGAAGCAGGATATTTGCTTTAGGAAGGCTGGAGTTCTCTAAAAGGTAAATACTGCGTTCAGGCCTGTAACAAAGGTGTTATCGAGATGCCCGTTGGGATTATGTCCATGCTTCTTTGCATCGTTTGAGAGAGGGAACCAATACTGGACAAGGGGCTGTACAGAAAATGCTTTTGTCACAGGTATTGTGAATCCGGTCTTCACCATGCCGTCATGAAATGCGCTGTACTTCTTGCCTATGGCGCCGGAGGCCGGATCGGTCGTCCTGAAATAGTCGTCGTCACCGATGAAATATCCGGCTGAGGCGCCAAGGTCAAGGGTTATCTCCTTATATACAGGCAGTGAATGTGCCAGCGAAAGATTGATGTATGTGCCTGGATATGAGCCTATATCGCGATAAACGGACAGCGTCGGTTTTGTGATGATGTCATAGGTCGCGGTCACGAACAGCTCCTCTGTCTCGTTTGTGTATTTCGTGCCGTAGTAGACATATCCGCCAGTGAGGCCGAGCTTGCCGATGTTATATGTATAGCTTAATGTCAGATCAACCTCGTTAAAGCTTTTCCTGTCAGGCCTGTCCGGTACAAATGACTGCGTTGCTGTCTCATTGCTGTCTATATTGCCCCAAAAACCAGCGGAAAAACCCGCGTATGATATGCTCAGCGCAGGCTGTATTGCAGCGCTGTTGGTGCTGAGTTCATAGCCCCTGAAAATATACCTGTTAAACATACCCATTGATGCGCTGCCCGTTACCTTTGCCTCTTCCGCATAAAGATTGCTTGACATGAAAGCCAGTGCAAACAATACAAAGATTGAAATAGTTATCTTTTTCATTTTTTAAAGTCCTCCTTTTTTTTTGACAGCTGTTTAGCTGTATAATTGCTGCGTGTTTTATCCCCCTGCCTGCTCTTTTTCGATCCAATGCACCTCCTTTATTCTCAAGCCGTATTTTTTGATTTTGTACCCTATCATCCGTTCGGTAATGCCAAGTTTCTTGGCGGCCCTCACCATGACCCAATCGCTCTCCCTGAGGGCCTTGATTATCTCTTCCCTTTCCAGGTCGTTTATCTTGTCCTTCAAAGATTCCATGGTCTCACCTCAATCAATATAAAGCGAAAAACATGCCAATCTTAACTATTTGAATTGCTGGGAATTATTGAAATTGACTTGCTACAATAATGTAGCAACGTACAAAATGGTAAGTATGTCCGGGTTTTTTTAGTCTTTTATCGCGCGGCCTTTTTAGAAAATGCTGTCAGGATTATCCTGGGATAGTTGAAAAGCCCCCCGCTTTTTAAAAGCAGTTCAATCTCTTGAGATGCCGGATTATTGAACACCTCTGAAGGAGGCCCTGTCTGAACAATCCTGCCGCCTGCGTAAACAATCATTGTATCAGCCATAGTGTATGCTTCGGATATATCATGTGTGACCAGTATAACGGGCATATTAAATTCGCTTCTTATTTTCAGAAGAAACTTCCTCATTTCCCTTCGCACAGGATTATCAAGGGCGGAAAAGGGCTCATCGAGGAGTAGCATTTGCGGTCTTCTTATCAGTGCTCTTGCTAGCGCAACCCTCTGTTTCTGTCCGCCTGATATTTCGGACGGAAGATTATTGCCAAGTCTTTCAAGATGGAAAACAGATATCATTTCCCTGAGTGCATCTCCACTTTCTCTTTTATCAAGACCCTTTGCCCCGTAGAGTATGTTTTCATTCACCGTCATGTGGGGGAAAAGCGCCAGGTCCTGGAACACATACCCGAAGGAACGCTTCTGGGGTGGCACATTTATTTTCAGGGTGCTGTCAAAATAGACGCAGTCATTCAATCTGATGTTACCTTCATCTGGTCCCATCAGCCCTGCTATTGCCTGAAGTGTCAGGGATTTTCCAGCGCCTGAATATCCAACGAGGACAGCAAGCTCATTTCCCATTTCCCATTCAACATCAAGGGAAAACCCGTCCATTTTTTTATGTACGCTTATTGACAGACCCATTAAATCAGCCTCTTACCTAATTTATTGGACAGATATAGAAACAGCCCTGAAAGCATTGTAAATAAGATGACCATAACGTTAGCCTTTGACCATTCACCGCTGCTTGCCGTTGAGTATATTGCGATGGGCATGGTATCGGTCTTTCCCGGAAGGTTGCCGGCCAGCATCAGCGTAGCGCCGAACTCACCCATGGCCCTTGCAAAGGAAAGCACCGCACCGGCGATAATCCCCTTTTTGGATAACGGCAGGATGACCTTTAAAGCTGTTTCGAGTTCAGAGCGGCCCAGCGTATATGAGGCGTTTATGAAGTTCTTGTCCACAGATTCCATGGCCGCCCTCGAAGTCTTTATCATCAGGGGAAGCGCAACAACAAAAGATGCTATGACCGCTGCATACCATGTGAACATAATGCTGAGCCCGGTCAACTCATAAAAAGGCCTGCCTAACAGGCCGTTTCTGCCGAGAAGCATTATCAGATAAAAGCCCGTAACTGTCGGGGGCAATACCATGGGAAGGGTCAGGAGCATGTCCACGACTTCCTTTCCCCTGAAATCTTTTCGCGCCAGGACATATGCCGTAATAATTCCCACAAGTACTATGAATACCGTAGATACGGCAGCGACCTGCAAAGACAGCCTCAATGAGAACAATATAGAATTTTCCATAACATTAGCATGTTACCTCTGACGGTCATGTTTCATTTCTTTTAACAATCTGAATCCATATCTTTGAAGTATTCCTCTCCCCTCTTCGGACATGACCAGAGAGATGAATTCCTTTGCCGCCTGTTCGTTTTTAGTACCGCTGATTGCCGCTATCGCGTAGACCACTGGTTTATGGCTGTCCTGTGGAGCCTCGATCAATATCTTCACGTCATCTTTGCGGGCCAATGCATCTGTTTGAAACAACATCCCGGCTTCCACTTCTTCCCTAACAACATAATCCATCACCTGTTTCACGTTCTCTGCAAAGACAAGTTTGTTCTTTATTGCGTCCCAGACTCCGAAATGTCTCAGGACCTCTTCGGAATATTTCCCTGCCGGCACGGTCGCCGGGTTGCCAATGGCAATCCTCTTTATTTCTCCCATTGTAAGGTCGGAAAATGATTTCACCCGCAGGCCGGATTTCAAAGAAGACACAAGTACTATAGAATTGCCTGCAAAGTTGAACTTCGTTTTTTCCTTTATCAGCCCCTTTTTAAGCAGTTCGTCCATTTCCTTTAATGAAGCAGCCGCGAACACATCTACCGGAGCGCCGCCCTCTATCTGCTTCTGGAGCATACCTGACGCGCCAAAATTAAATATTACCCTCACGCCTCTCTTTTCCATTACCTTTCCAATGTCCTCAAAGGGGCCTTTCAGACTTAATGCCGCTGAAACAGTTATCTCGCCGGTTGGTCCGGCATAAGCCACAGATACAGCTAAAAGCAGCCACAGGAAGACTAAAGACAGTCTTGTCTTAAACCATCTCACAATATTCCTCTCCTATTCTCGCGTTAAGCATCTCAAGCTCCATGTCCCTGTCTTCACCGATTGTTCCGCAGGCATCAGCCCTGCATTGCTTGCAATGGGTCATCTGTGGAATATACTTTCCGCATTCCTCGCGCAGCGCGTGTATCATTTCACGAGTTGGCCTTTGTAAATGGCTGAATTCAGCCTGGGGAATCAGGGGGATAATGTTCATTAAATCAGCCCCTTTATCTCCTGCAAGACATGCTATCAAGGGGATTTCTTCATCATTGACGCCAGGAATGAATACGCTGTTGATCTTTACGATAAGCCCTGCATCAATCGCATTTCTGAGGCCCCTCCACTGGTTGGCAAAAAGGTATTCAGCGGCGTCTGTCCCCGTGTATTTCTTGCCCCTGTAATTGATCCAGGAATATATCTCTGTCCCGGTCTCAGGCAGCACTGCATTTATTGTTATGGTAAGGCTCCTGACGCCTGCCCTGACAATGTCTTCAAGCCTGTCCGGTAAATACAGCCCATTGGTTGACAGGCAGAGGATCAGGTCAGGAAATTCCCTGTTGATCGAATTCAGTACCTCAAAGGTAGCATCATTAGCCAAGGGGTCTCCAGGCCCTGCAATCCCGATAACGCTGATCTTCTCATTCCTCTCGACCAGCATACTTACACGCTCCCTCGCCTCCTGCACCGTAAACACCCGGCTTGAAACACCAGGACGTGATTCATTTGCGCAGTCATATTTACGTATGCAGTACCTGCACTGGATATTGCAGGCAGGGGCTACGGGCAAGTGAATCCTGCCGAATTTATCATGCGCTTTTTCAGAAAAGCACGGATGGTTTTCCATACTATTCATCCTTCCGGTCATCCTGCTGGTAATCCTGCCGCTCTTATTTATCTTCAGTGGGGTCGACATGTAAGCCTCCTGTGTTTTATAACTTACTGCTTATAAAGCAACAGGCGTGCCATTCCGCAACCTATTGAATTAATGGGCAATCGCTATTTTCGGGGGCAGGGGCGTAGAACTATTTTGTTAAGGAGGCTACAATTTTGTTTGGCATATTACGCGAATGAGAAAACGAAGATGTTCTTGAATAATTGCAGAGCTAAAAAACTTCATCGAGTTAAGCATTATTTTTTTCAACAATTTGGACGATATTGCTTCTATTGAATACTGCGACCTCGGTATTCGGCAAAGTAATGTACGGCCGCAATATGAGCCGTGGGTCTCATTAATGATTTTCTGTGTATATGGTAAGATATTTTGATGAAAGACCAGAGAAAGATTATCATTGAAAACGCTTTAAGGATGGCGAAGGAGGCGGGGAGCGAAAAGATATTCCTGTTTCTCGATACTGTCCAGGCATGCCGCTGGTGGCTGTCCGCTGAAGTTGAAGAACAAGACCGCATCATACTTGTTATCCCTGAGAGCTTACAAATAAAGGACCTTGCACTCAAAAGGGCTTGCTCCTCTGTAATCCATAGCTGGTCAGGCAACCAAACGAGGTTTTCAAGGATCAAATACGCTTTTCTACACGGCGTGATACACGGGATGATCAATGAGAACAGCAAGGTGGTCTGCATCCTCGGCCCTTCGGGTAAGGGCCATCTTGATACGATTACCATCCACGATCTGTCCCTTTCCTGGAGCGAGGAGTTTCCCTTTGATGTAAAAGGGCTTATAAGGAAGAAGGCTTTTTATACCATAATGGCGGTAATTGACATTGCCCTTGATATAGGGGCTTTGGGCAGGGAAGGGAAATCAGTCGGGACGATCTTCATTATAGGAGATTCTCAAAAAGCCCTTAAGCTGTCACATCAGGCGGTTTTCAATCCGTTTAAGGGTTATCCCCCCAAGGAAAGAAAGATAACCCGGCCTGAAGTTGTGGAAAGCCTGAAAGAGTTCGCACAACTCGATGGTGCCATTATCATCTCAGATGACGGCACTGTTGAAGCAGCCGGGAGACACCTTGACGCTGGCGGCTCAACAGCAAAGAAACTCCGGGGGTTGGGGGCAAGGCACAGGTCTGCCGCCGGGATTTCCAGGAAAACAGCATCAGTCGCAATTGTGGTTTCCGAGAGCACCGGCAAGGTGACCATCTTTGATAAAGGCACTATAGCTCTGACCCTCGAACCCCTGATTAGCAGGAGACTGGTTTAGGTCTGACCACGGCCTCCCAGTTCAGATTGATACATGTCCATGACACTTTTTTGTGCATGTCTTGGAGCAGGCTTCGCAGCCTATGCAGTTTTCGGGATGCGCCACGGACATTACCTTGTTGCCCATGTCGTCCCCGTATTCGTCTTCGCCCTCAAAGGGTTTCTCTATGAGTTCGAGCACGTCCCTGCTGCAGGCCTTATAGCACCTTCCGCACCCTATGCATCTTTCAACGTCAATTGATTCGATGAACTTCGGCGTCCATGTCTGTCCGCCCCTTGTATAACCAACTATAGCCATAATTCCTCCATCTAAATTAATTTGGTAAAAGGCAGGACACAGTATTTAAGCGGCTTCGGCAGCCCAAGCGTAAAGGGACTGTCCCAGATTTACGGACTGAGCAAAGCGAAGTCGTAGAATCGGGACTGTCCCTGAATGGCTGGATGCCTGTCGAGAATGAGCGTAAATACTGTGTCCTGCCTTTTACCTTTCCTTATGAAATCGCCTCTCCGTCTTTTTCCCCTGTTCTTACCCTAACCGCACTTTCGATGGGTGAAACAAATATCTTACCGTCTCCTGTCTTGCCCGTCTTATTTACCTTGATTATCGCCTTCACCAACGTAGTCACCAGGTCGTCAGGCACAACCATGGTAAGCATTCTCTTCGGGACAAACAGGGCGACCTTCGGCAGGGTGTGCTCCAGGGCGTATGCCGAAGGCGTGGGCTTCAGTCTGACCGGCGTACAAAAACTGTCAGGCAACTCAGGATCAAGATCATAGTCGCAGACCGCTCCCCTCTGTTTTCCCCGGCCATCAACACTCTGGATTGAAAGGGAAGGGTAGCCCAGGTCCTCAAGCGCCTTTTTGGTCTCAGGAAGTTTGTCCCTCCTGATAATTGCCGTAATCTCTTTCATAGCCCGGCCTCCCCCGTCCTCACTGTGTAGGCGTTCTCAACCGGACTGATGAATATCTTGCCGTCTCCGACAAACCCCGTCTTTGCCTTTTCATGTATCAAATTCACTACCTTTTCAACGTCCCCGTCATTTACTACCATCATCACAAGCATCTTGGGCAGTTCATCATAATGCACAGGACCAACCTGGAGCCCTTTCTGTTTTCCCCTGCCGAATACAGGCATCTTTGTGAGGGACGGAAACCCCGCACCTTCCAGCGCCAAAACCACTTCCTGTTCTTTTTCAGGTCTTATAAAAGCCCTTACCATCTTCATAATCTTTTTTCCTCCTTTTTTTATAAACAACACCTTAAAACACCTCATCTGTCTTTGTCCGGGAACAGTCCCCTCACAGGCGGCTTGCGGCGCTGCAAGCCGCCGACCAAGACCTGCACTATTCACCCATTATCGCCTTCCTCAGCCACGGCGGCGGAGATGTCTTCACAGTCTCAAGCAGCTTTTTCAATGACTCTTCGATGGGAACGATCTCTTTCACCTTTATCGGCATGATGTTTTTCTTTACGAGCCTCGCTGCCGACGGCCCTCCTATTTCGGTAAGATATATGATCCTGCAATCAGCAAGTCTGTCTGTCTTGCCTCTTACCAGATCATCGTGTATCTGTCCCTGCCCTTTGGTCTCTTCAATTGCCTTGTCCCTTCCCTCCGAGAACTTTCGCATTTCGACAAACTTGTACCCGTCGCCGGTCAGTTCATATATTGCAAACATCCCGGCCCTTCCAAAGTGCTCATCCACGTTTATTCCGTCTGTTGTCGCAAACCCGACTTTCATACCTTGACCTCCTTCCTAATGTTTTTGCATCATCAAATTAGCGGCCTCGTTTATCAGCGTAAGCGCCCCCCTGTATCCAATTGTCAGACGGTGTACGGCGCCTATCTGTTTATAAACAGGGAACCCGAGCTGATACAGAGGTATGTCCAGCCTTTTTGCAGTTTCTTCTCCATGAGAGCTTGTAATCAGGAGATCGGACCCGCCCCTGACTGAATGCAGGTCCCCGATGACTGCCTCTTCGGCACAAACCTTATCAACAGCAGGCGAATAATGCGGCACTATCGCCAGCCCGACATCGGCCCCCATCTCAGCGAGCCACCTCGATGTCTGTAACGAGAGGTCAGGTTCGAGGGCCAGGCAGATTTTTTTGCCGCCAAAATAAAAATGGGCGTCTCTCATATTGTCAACGAGTATCCTCCGCTGCCTTGCAAATTTTTCAGGCATCGTACCCGCACCCAGCATTAAAAGGGTCTCCATTAACATGTCGCTGCCCTTCAACCCAGAGATGCCTTCAAATATTTTATAGCCTATGCCGTATCGCTCCTTCAGGATGCTTGCAGACGCCTCCATGCTTTGGCCAATTGCAAGAGTAAAGACAGAAGCGCTCATTGACTGTATGTCATCCACCGATGTGCCTCCAACCGCAAGGGGTGACATCCCCTGCCTGCTTCCATCAAGGGCCGAAAGGTCGGGCAGTATGATCGGTTTCAGCCCGAACGCTTCGATTATCTCCCTTAATTCCGTATAGTCAGCAGGCGTAAGATGAGGGCCTGCGAGAATATTGACCTGGTTCCAGATCAGTCCTGAGCGAACGGGCCTGACTAAATGGAGCAGCGCTTCTGTCGCTTTTGCAAAACCTGTTTCAAGACCTCCTGCGTAGTCAGGAGTTGCAACAGGCAGTACCCTGCAATCCGGGTATTCGGTTTGAAGCTGTTTTACAGCCCCTTCCAAATCATCTCCCTTCGCTTCGGAAAGTCCCGATGAAAGGATACCGATCACTTCCGGCCTGTTCTTTTCGATAAATCCTTTGGCAATTTCGACCAACTTTTCATCGCTTCCCATAACAACCTGCTCGGTAAAGAGCTTAGTGCTTGCAAGCGCTATGGGGTCCCGGAAATGATTTGTCAGCAGCACCTTGCCGAGGAAGGTGCATCCCTGCGCCCCGTGGATGATCGGCAATGACTTGTGTATCCCCTGAAAAGCCATAGCAGCTCCGATCGCCTGGGAGTGTTTCAGGGGATTGATGGTAATTGCTTGCAACGCCGGGGACAGTCCCGATTCTACGACTCCGCTCCGCTCCGTCCGTAAATCCGGGACAGTCCCCTTCAGATTATTTTTTCGTCTATAAGCTGACGGCTGAATGCTGACTGCTGACTGCCTGTCATAGAAATTTATGCTGTTGCTTATCCGCTCCGCAAGATTAATCAACCCTTCATATCCCGCATAGGCGGTGTGCCTCTCCTGGTTTACATCTACAAAGGGATAACCCTCTTTTACTGCAAGGTACTGGTTTCTGCCGCCGGCCACAAGTATGTCGGCATTTTTATCCTTAAGAATTCTCAGGAGATTTTTTGGCGTCACGTCCTCAATAAGAGGGGCATCTTCGCCAAGTATCTCCTTCATCTTCTCTTCGTCCTCAAGACTGCTCTTCTTAGTCCCTACCCCAACGATCTCTATGCCAAGATCAAGGAGGGCTGAGATAAAGGACCAGCTTTTCACGCCACCGGTATATAGGACCGCTTTCTTCCCCTTGAGGTGTTCATATGCCTTCAACCTTTCTTCAATTCGTTTTTCTTCCGTGGTTATGACTTTTTCTGTCAGGCTATTCAACCCATTAAACCCTTTTGAACCGTCTAAGCGATTCAAAGCATCTTTTATTGCCTTGAGCGCCTTTGACATCTCGCTCTTCCCGAAAAAAGAGACTTCAATGTAAGGGATACCGTATTTTCTTTCCATTTCCTTTGCGACATTTATCAGGGCACGGCTGCAGACTACGACATTTAATTTCGCCCTGTGAGCATAGGTGATCTCCTGAAATGTCGAGTCTCCGGTAATCCTGGAAAGGACCCTTATCCCGGCCTTGTTGAGTACCGGCTCTACAAGCCACAAATCACCAGCGATGTTGTACTCGCCAATAAGGTTTATATCCCGGCTGGTTGTAAAGTGAGGAGTACCCGTTCCTATCACGTGATCAAGCAGCACCTCTCCAGCTATCCTGTTCCCAAGGTTTTTGGGGCCGACAAACCCAGGAGCGTTAACAGGTATGACTCGGACCGGGAGTTCTGACTCTGCTTTTCTGCAGACAGCTTCTATATCCTCTCCTGTTAACCCGCTCACGCAAGTGGCATATACAAAAATTGCCTTTGGCCTTACAGTTTCATAAGTATGCATGACGGCCTTGTAGAGCTTTTCTTCAGACCCATAGACAATGTCCATCTCATTCATATCAGTAGTAAAGCCCATTTTGTGGAGATCACCTTTTGAAGAAAGAGTGCCCCTGCCTTCCCATGAATTCCCGCAGCAGGCAATAGGGCCGTGGACAATATGCGCTGCATCAGCTATCGGCTGGAGCACTATCATCGCCCCGTCAAAAGCACATGATTCCCCGCCTCGAGAGCGGCAGACCTTATGCCCCTGCTCTGTTGAACAGCCCTTTTCAAGTAGTTTATTTACGTTGTTAAACATCTCTTATCTCCTAATAAACATTCACCCATTTGATGGGAAGGGATGGCTGCCTGAAAAAGCAGTTCTTGCAACACCATATTCATGCCTTGATTCAATCTCTGATTCCACATTTAAAAAACGTTCTCCGTTTCAAGGATTGCGATCAAGGCATATGGTAGTGTTTTTGTTGCAATTAACGGCTTTGCAAGGCGGGCATGCATTCCCATCCCCACGAAACAATCTGCGATCATCGTATAACGTCGAAACTTGTCGTATGCATGGTTTTCCTGTCCAGTTCATCAAGCACAGTATTGACCACCCAATTCACTAAATTCAGCACACCCTGATAGCCAATGATCGGATACCTGTGCAAGTGGTGCCTGTCAAAGAGCGGGAACCCTATCCTTATAAGAGGTGTACCAGTATCGCGCCACAAGAATTTCGCATAAGAGTTACCGATCAGCAAATCCACAGGATCGGTAAACATCAGAGACCTGAGATGCCACATGTCTTTGCCGATATATACCTTGCCTTCTGCCCCAAATGGGCTCTCGGATAGCATTCTGTTTGCCTCTTCCTCAAAGGTTTTGTCCCCGTTTGTGCAGATAATATGTACCGGGGTGCCTCCCATCTCCATTATGAAACTGATTAGGCCCAGAAGAAGATCAGGATCACCAACAAGGGCAAACCTCTTGCCATGCACATATGGATGAGAGTCAACCATGGCATCAACAGCTCTTCCCCTTTCATCCTCGATCTCCTGAGGGACTGCTTTGCCTGTCACCTTGCTTATCTCCTCGAAAAAGCTGTCTGTGTTCTTTATGCCTATAGGAGGAAGCACAAAGGTCTTCTGGCTCCACTCCTTCTGTATGTAGTCCATCGTCTTCGTTGTCGAATACCTATGGAGCGCTACCGTAGCTGTTGCGTTTATCGAATCCATCGCATCTGCCAGCGGAGTGCCTCCAGGATAAAGCTTATACTCACCTGTATTCGGGGAGTCGAAGATATCGCTCACATCAGAAAGTATCGTGTGCTTGACACCCATTATATCCATCAGTCTCTTTAATTCCCTGTAATTGCCTGTATAGGTATCGAACCCTGGGATCAGGTTTATCTTCCCATTAGGTTCACCCTTTTTGCCGGCTGTAATTGAAGACAGTATTCCCTTCATCATGCCGTCATAGCCGTTCAGGTATGAACCGACGAAGCTCGGGGTATGCGCAAAAGGAACAGGCAGGTCTTTTGGTATCAGGCCTTTTTCACGCGCTGTTCTTATGTATGCATTCAGGTCGTCCCCGATAACCTCAGCCATGCAGGTAGTGCATACAGCAACCATTTTGGGGTTATAGAGAGCATATGCGTTCTCAAGGCCTTCGAGCATATTGTTAAGTCCTCCAAAGACCGCAGCATCTTCAGTCATTGAAGTCGAGATAGAGGCAAATGGCTCCTTGAAGTGCCTGTTAAGATGGCTCCTGAAATAGGCCACGCAGCCCTGCGCGCCCTGGACAAAGGGCATTGTGCCGGCAAAGCCTGAAGAACAGAATATCGCCCCAAGAGGCTGGCAGGCCTTTGCCGGGTTGATCTTGATGTTCTTCCTGCTGAAGTTCAGCTCTTTGTATTCTTCGGTCTTTGTCCATTCGGCTATCTCGCTGACTTTTTCAGCCGGCCAGGGGTTTTCGAATTCCCTCTTCCTCTCGAACTGTTCGAGATACTCCTTTCCCTGGAAAAGCTCGTTGTGGTCTTTTATCTTTAGAAATTTCATAAACGCCTCCATAATATTAAATTTAGCCACAGAGTGCACAGAGGACACAGAGAGTAATAATAATTTTTAAGAAAATAAGCATTTGCTTTTTCTCTGTGGTCTCTGTGACCTCTGCTTATTTTTTTCTTCGTATCAATCCCCACGTCGGGCTGTTTACTGTCATGTCCATGTCACGCGCGAAGACCGGGAAACCGTCAAAGCCGTGATATGGACCGGAATAATCCCACGAATGCATCTGCCTGAAAGGAACTCCCATCTTATGGTAAGAATACTTCTCCTTTATACCGGAGCCGACCATATCGGGCTTGAGCCTCCTCGTAAACTCTTCCATCTCATAGAGGGTGGCGTCGTCCATTATTACAGCGCCCTCCTTCAGGTCTGGATATGTCCTCTTGTAATCATCGTTATGGCCGAACTCATATCCTGAGGCTACAACCTCCATGCCGAGGTCTTCATAAGCGCCGATAGTGTGTCTCGGTCTCAGGCCGCCCACATAGAGCATCACCTTTTTGCCCTCAAGCCTTGGTTTGTATTGTTCTACAACCTTGTCCATGACAGGCTTGTATTTCTCTATCATCTTCTCGGCATTTCCTTTAATAGTGTCATCGAAATATGAGGCTATCTTCCTCAGGCTCTGGTATATCTTCGTAGGCCCGAAGAAGTTGAATTCGACCCACGGGATGCCATACTCTTCTTCCATATGCCTGCATATGTAGTTCATGGAGCGATAACAATGCACCAGGTTCAGCTTTGACTTTGTAGCAATGCCCAGTTCGTTAACCGATGCATCACCCGTCCATTGAGCAATGACCCGCAGGCCCATCTCTTCAAGCATCTTCCTCGAGGCCCAGGCGTCCCCGCCGATGTTGTAATCTCCTATCAGGGCAACATCATAAGGCGTGCTTTTCTCAAGGGTCCCCTTGCCCAGGACATAGTCCCTGATAGTGTCATTCGCTATATGGTGACCCAGGGATTGACTGACCCCCCTGAACCCTTCGCACCTGACAGGCACAATGGGGATTTTGAATTCCTTTGCGACCCTTTTCGACACCGCTTCTATGTCATCGCCTATCAGGCCGACAGGGCACTCCGAGAGAATGCCGATGCCTTTTGCGAGCGGGAACAGTTCCTTCAATTCATGCAGGGCGGCATCCAGCCCCTTGTCGCCGCCGTAGACAATGTCTTTTTCCTGGAAGTCGGTAGTGATATGCATAGCGCCGAAGGTGTCTATGCCGGTCTGGCCGTTGTAATAGTTCCTCCTGGCCCACCAACTGTACTGGCCGCAGCCGATGGGACCATGACTTATGGTGAGCTGGTCTTTTACAGGGCCCCAGACAACGCCCTTCGCTCCCGCATAGGCGCAGCCCCTCACTGTCATGACCCCCGGTCTGGATTTAACATTAGACTTTACCTGGCAGGTGCTGCATTGTCCTGTCGGGTCATTTGCCGCGAGATGTTTTGCCCTGTCCTTTCTTGATTTTTCGGGATAGGCCTCCAGCACCTCCTCTATCATCTTCTGTGTGTCTTTAATAGTTGTGCTCATTTATTCCTCCTTTAATTAGCTTTCAGATATCAGCTATCAGCTGTCAGCTACGGCTTCACCATGTTTCTGCTGAAAGCTGATGGCTGAATGCTGACAGCTTTTTTATGCTACTGCTTCCTCGCTCTCCATTATCCCGAAATCCATCAGCAATTGTTCCAGTTCATCCATCGAGATGGGGGTCGGTATCACCAGGTCCCTGTTGTCGGCGATTTTCTTTGCAAGCGTCCTGTACTCATCTGCCTGGGGGTGTTCAGGGGAGTATTCAATGACTGTCATCCTCCTCAGTTCAGCCCTCTGCACCTGGTTGTCTCTTGGCACAAAATGTATCAGCTGAGTGCCAAGTTTTTTTGCGAGCTCTGAAATTAATTCATATTCCATGTCTGTCTTCCTGCTGTTGCATATAAGTCCGCCGAGCCTTACTCCTCCGCTCTGCGCGTACTTGAGGATACCCCGTGAGATATTATTTGCAGCATACATAGCCATCATCTCACCGGAGGTCACTATATAAATCTCCTTTGCCTTACCCTCTCTCATCGGCATGGCAAAACCGCCGCATACAACATCGCCGAGCACATCGTAAAAGACAAAATCGGTGTCAGCATCATAAGCTCCGTTTTCCTCAAGGAAATTTATTGCTGTTATAACTCCGCGTCCCGCGCAGCCTACCCCAGGCTCAGGGCCTCCTGACTCAGCGCACCTTATGCCGTTAAAGCCGGTAAGGAGCACTTCGCCGACTTCAAGGTCTTCTACTGTGCCGCGCTCCCTTGCAAGGTCCATTACAGTTGTCTGGGCCTTTGCGTGGAGTATGAGCCTTGTCGCGTCTGCCTTGGGATCACAACCAACTATCATGCATTTGTATCCTGCCTGCGAGAGGCCCGCCACTGTATTCTGCGTTGTTGTTGATTTGCCGATTCCGCCCTTTCCGTAAACTGCTATCTGTCTCATGTAATCCTCCTGTGTTCCAGCTTTTTAATTAATACCCTTCCTTAAGCAAGCGGGATGCCAACTTGTGATATTAAGGAATACCAACGGTTTGAAAAGTTTGGGAGGGGGAAGCAATGAAACAATATTGTTTGGTCTTCAACAAAATTGTCTGAATGTAAACACGCCTTCTTCATTAAACTCCTTTGTGTGCTAAAATTACCCATACCCGGTAAGCCAACAGTAGGTGAGCTTAAGGCTCCTACTGTTGGCCTTAAGCACCAGAAGCAGGAGGCCGTAAATGTATATAGTCATGATTACGTCTGAGTGTGCGCCTGTAGCCAAGGTCGGCGGCCTTGCCGATGTTGTGTTCGGACTCAGCCACGAGTTGGAGATAAGGGGAAATGATGTAGAGATAATCCTGCCGAAATATGACTGCATGAGGTATGACCATATTTACGGACTGCAGGAAGTCTACCGCGATCTCTGGGTGCCGTTCTATGACCATTCTGTTCACTGTACCGTCTTCTTTGGTTTTGTGCACGGCCGCAAATGCTTTTTTATAGAGCCCCATTCAAACAGGAATTTATTTAACAGGGGTATTTTCTACGGCCACCACGATGACCCTGAACGATTTGCATTCTTCAGCAGGGCTGCCCTTGAATTTTTGCTCAAGGCAGGCAAGCGCCCGGACATAATACATTGTCATGACTGGCAGACCGGTCTTGTGCCTGTGCTC
>Ga0209211_10002429_pt1 | contig 32169 bp, 27 predicted proteins | sample RifGroA2_FD_183992 | JGI IMG/M metagenome (GOLD analysis project Ga0209211, IMG submission 183992) | Groundwater microbial communities from Rifle, Colorado, USA - Groundwater A2 (SPAdes) (version 2) | ecosystem: Environmental > Aquatic > Deep subsurface > Groundwater | place: Rifle, Colorado...
CAGATAAAATTTTTGAATCCTTGATTTGTAGCCATCTGTATACCGGCTATCGCCACATAGCCAATTGGAGCTCTGCTTGTAAACAAAACCGCACCGGCAGGAAAAAGTTTTGAGTGCCTCAGTCCTTCGCTCGTGATTTTTCTTTCGGTATCAAAAATTTCTCTGTCACTCAAGTCCGAAAGCTCCTTTGGTGTAAGCCAAGAAACGTCGCCGTTCCAAAAGAGCGGATTCTTGGTACTCGGAGTTCCGCCACCTTCAATTTTTGCAACATCTCCTAATTTTTTTGTTGGATAAGACATTTTACTTTTTCGTTCTAAAAATAATATTCAAATCTGGTTCGGGTGATATACTTAATGAATGGAATGAATAATTTACTAGATCAAATAGGATTCTGTTTACAAGCTCTCGAAAATATATTTTCTCTGCGCTTTTTTTCTTCTGTACAGTTATAACTTTTTTATCGCCGGTCGGCGTATAAAAAATAGGTTGATAACCAATAACTCCCAGATTGTGCGCGGCATAATTTCGGGCATCGTTCAGTAGTTTTGCGTTTTTATAAATAAATGCTGGCAACCAATCGGGGTAAAGAATTTTTAGCTTTTCGGAAAAACTTTTCTTCAAGTTTGTCTCCTTATCCTTGCGTTTGGCACCGATAATGTTATCTAAATAGTGCTCAACTAATAAGTGCCCGCAAATTATAATTGTTAATATGTGGGCACCACGACCCGTTAAAATAGAAAATAGAATTCGACTATTTTTTGATTCATCTTCTCCTAATTTTTGGGTTGAGTAAGGCATGATTATATTTCAAATAAATCTTTGTGAGGAATATCGTCATCAAAATAGCGAAGCCTCTTTCTTGCAAACTCCATTATCGCTTCACGGGCTAAAGTAGGAGATTTTAGCTCTAGGCCAAGCATTTTGAATGTAGAGACCATGCTCATTGCTAATGAGTTTTTTAATTCTGTCTCATTGAATTCAACCGCTGGCACTGGCAGAGATTCTTCGGATTCTGATTTATTCATCTCCGCCGAAAAGACCTCTGTCATTTCCTTAAAGTTCTGTCCGAGAATACGAGGACGAACATTAACTCGATAATTAACGACAACGAGTGCCATTGCCATTAAAATGTGCCAATCTTTCCACCCCTCTGACCGCAACTTTCTTACAGTCTCTTTAAATTTTTCATCAGTTTTTAATCGCTCCAGTGTAATGCGTATAGGAACAAACGAGTTTTTATATCTTTTCTCGATCAACTCCTTCGATTGTGCCTCGTCATATTCAGCAATAAGACCACCCCTCCATTCCAAGAAAGCGGATGGTTTGTGCAATATGTCTAGGCTAATAAGATGACTAATTGGAGGCATTGGAATTATCTCGTCATACAACTCCTTTGATGTAAGGTCAGAAAATAAAATCTCGTAAGAACTGCCTGTCATCACCTTATTTATGAGTCCCTCTTTGAAAAAGGACTCGAGAAGCTTTCTTAGACGAGCATTTGAGAGCAGCGAAAGTTCAGAAATTATAGTAATGGCAATAGCAAAAGTCCTTCTATGGAAGTCCTCGATTTCCTCTTTCGTGGTAGGTAGTTTTTTAGGGAAGGTTACCTTCCAATAGAATTTGTCCGGGGTGGATATATTCTTAACTTCAAAATTGTCACTCAACTCTATGCTAATTTCAGTATTTCCCTTCAAAAGATAGAGCTCCTCGTGTATCGATTCCGCTAAGAGAATTTGGATAATAGCAATCAGCTGTTCGGCTTTTGCGGTCTCAAACAGTCCGTTTTTCCACTGAAATTTCCAAACGATCCCTGCAGCTTCAAACTTCGTTTCTCTTATGATCCCTAAATCATTAAACGGGGATCCATAGTATTCCGTTTTGATTTTTTGAATCAATTCATTGGCATCCTTCTTAGTCCAACCCTCCTTTGCTATTGGGATAAGTTCATTAATGATGTCTACATTCCAGGACTTTATTTTCTTATCTGCATACTTAAACGCATTCGGGTTGAGCATTTCAGTAAATACATGTATCATAGAGGAGTAGAAGAATGCCTTCTCATATGCCTTATCCATTCGCTTGTCGTCTAAACCAGTAGAGAAAACGCCAAGAGCTTTTAATGCATATTCTGTGTGCTCAAAGAAATGCGCCCACTCGCCATTCATGTATTCATACTCTGCAAGTGCAGAAAGGCCTCGCGGTAGAAAACTTTTATCTTTTTCCTCTCTTGCTCTCGAAGCTATGTAAGCAACAGCTGCGCCATAGTACTTTGCAGCATAATTGAGTCCTAATTCGCTGTATGTATCAGCAATAAGAAGCATTGAAAGAAGCGAGCCGTATAAAGTCTCGTGTGCATACCAACTTGCTTTTGCCTTGTGCAACTCTTTCAATGCTCGACCAAAGTCTCCCTTTTCCCGATAAGCCAAAGCTCTGTCTCGACTCTTCTCTGCAGCCGCAAAACCTCCAACGCGTTTTTCAAGATGCGTATCAAGCATTCCCGTAAGTTTATCGAACTTCGGGTTAGGCTCCATAAATTCAATAATTGCAGTAAGCAGGTCAGCCAATCTCTCTAGCGGAAATAATGGTGTCTCGTCCAACTGTTCGGCCACTTTAATCCACCAATCGAGTCCTTCATCGAGGGTGTTTTCGTATGGATTGTTAACAAGGAAGCTGCCCTTCAATTCATACAAAACAGATTGTATGGTCTTTGGATGCTCCTTTCTCAGTTCTTCTTCTATGTATTCGCCAATTTGTGATCTCCATGTTCGGAGTTCCTCATCGGTGAGTTCAGCGGCACCTCTAAACTTTGCTCCATATCCATACATCAGCACCACTATTGCCTCTCCAGCTTCAACTGGATGATTAAAGCCTTTTTGGAGAGAAAAATATTCTCTGATGTATTTTTCCCACCCCCGCAGCGTGCCGGTGCCTCTAACCCTGAGCGCAACTATTTCATATATAACTTTTCTTTTAAATTCAGTTGAGGATTCAAACGCCAATAACCCCTCTAATTTACTGACCCAGAAGGTCAGGTCGTGCTTCGTCTCTTTATCAAAAAGAGACCTTCTCCCTAAAGCCCTTAATTCATCGAAGACAGCATAATTAACTCCCGTGACGGTTCTTCCTTCCCAGAACTCCTTGGTTTTTAGGTAATCAATATCATCAGCTTCTGGGTAAAGGTTCGATGGGATTTGGAGGTATTCGAGGGCTATCCAAAACAAATCTTTATCGGCAAGATTTTCTGCCAAGAATTCTCCATCAAAGATTTCTAACTTTACAGAGTATGTATCTTGCGCCCACTTTTGCAGCTCGTGCCTTTTAGCAACAGGAACATTCTCTTGGGAAAAGAAATAAATGATATCTACTTTTGAACCTTCTTCGACAATCTTCTTTGCATCCGACTTAACCTTCATTGAGACATCATCCTTTTTGATAGTACAAGCAAAGGCAGCGGAACCTTCAATTACCTTTAATTCGTCGATTTTTGCGGATCTTATCTCAGGAATTATTTTATAAGTTTCAAAGTCTCTACCTTGGTCACCGCCGCTCTGCACAGGGCCTGTTGCGGGAATAATATTCAAACCAAGCCTTTTTCTTGCAAAATGGCGGCAGATATCTTCAAAATCATGAAAACGATTTTGAGTACCCAGATTACTGAGAGAAAAACGAATTTGACCAATTAACGCCCTAAGAGTATTCGCCATAAAAAGCTATAATTTCTCTTTTATTTGTTCTAGGGCCGACTGCAATTTTTTCTCTCCTCCTTCAATCTCCTTCAAAATCTCCTTTGGCTCGCGATGGCTTATTTCTTCCTCGCCATTGTATGGACTATAAGTATTTGCGGATAAAATATAATCATTCTCTGCAATCTCTTTTACAGGTGTTAGCCAGCTGTAGGGTTTTTCTATTGAGCGGTCTTTACCCCCGCCGTCGCTAAAGCTATGGCGGGCAAGCCAAAGTTCCAAAAGTTTAGGAATATCATTTTTATACTGGGGCCCAAACTTTTTGGCGGCAGAAAGTGAAGAGCCGTCGCCTTTCATGTCAAAGAACCAGATTTGTTCTTTATCATCCAGTTTTGGCGTGGATTTTCTTTTGAATACTAAGAAGCTGGTTTTTACTCCGGCGTAGGGCTGGAATACTCCGGCCGGCATTGAGACAATCGCTTCAAGTTTTGTGTTTTCCAGCATGTAGCGGCGGATTTCTTTGTCGTCTTTATTTGTGCCGAAAAGCGAGCCCTCGGGGAGAATAATCCCGGCCCGGCCATTCGGCTTTAGGGAATTGATAACATAACCAAGAAAGAGAACCTGCGTTTTATTGGATTTTACCGGCAAGGTTGGTTTAATACGCTCACGATCAACCTTTCCGGCAAACGGCGGATTAGTGAGCACGATATCAAACCGGCGCAAATCTTCTTCATCCTCTGCGCCGGCAACGGTATCCTTCCTGCGAATATGCGCGCCTTCAATGCCGTGAAGGATTAAATTCATCAAAGCGAGACGCACCATTTCCGGGTCCACATCATAACCGTGAAAAGTCTTCTCGGTTAAGAATTTCCACTGCTCTTTATTGAGCTTGTCGCCGTAGCCGATTTTCCTGCCATCGCGATCCTCAATGTTTTTCGGGTCGCTATTTTTGAATTTGAGCCACTCGTACGAGGTGATTAAAAATCCGGCAGAACCGCAAGCGGGGTCAAAAATTGTTTCGCCGATTTTAGGGTTTACCATTTCAATAATGGCGCGGATAACATGGCGTGGCGTAAGAAACTGCCCAAGCTCACCGGCCGACTCAATGCTCGAAAGAAGCGACTCGTAAAGATCGCCTTTTATGTCGGTGTCCAGTCGTGAGAATTCAATGGTATCAATAATCTCAATTGTTCTTTTGAGTGTTACCTCGTCAGGAATGAGAAGCTTGGCGCCGTGAAAAATTTGGCGGATGTTGGTGTGACCATTGTGCAAGTCCTCAATGAATGGAAACACCTCGTCGCGGACGAATTTATAGAGAATGTTACCTGTTTTCTCGCGCCAGTGAGACCAACGGAATTTATCATTCTTGCCCGTAAAGATTGATTTATGTTTATGCCCCGTGAGCTTTTCCTCTTTTTCCATCGCAATATCCTGCTCTTCCATCATTTTCAGGAAAAAGAGAAAACTGATTTGTTGAATACGGGTAACCGGGTCTTTAAGCCCGGCACCCCAAAGGTAGTCGTTTAGCCGAGCGACTTTGCCCTTAAACTCCTCTCTTAATTGTTGGATATTATTTTGCATGGCCATTTACGAAAACATTTTGATTAAGTTCGGCAATGGTTTGCTTTAACGCATCGCCGTCAAAAATCTGCAATACATGATTAAGCCCGCCGATATGCTGGAAAATCGGTTCGTTGAAAATAGATACTTCAATCGGAGCCCGGCGAGCAATATATTGGCTCTTTACTAAGCGTAGGATTTTTGTTTGCTCCGGCTGGAATTGCTTATCAATTAGCCACGCCTCAAAAAGCTCGCTGATGCGCTCGTCGTAAACTTGGGCTTCGGTGGGAAGCCCCTGAATACCAAGAGCGGTTTTTACAAATTCATTGAGCGTGCCAGGCGGATAATGATATGCCTCTCGCAAGTTCGCCTCGTTGAAGTAATATTTTGGTGAGTTTAACTTTTCGGCAAGAACCATTGATTCGTCGCTTGAAAGCTCTTGGCCTTCTTTTACTTTTTTCACCAACGGCTCTGCTTTGGCTAGTTCTTGAATCTGTCGCTCCCATGCCATCTGGTAATCATCAGAATCAATTTTTTCTCCTTCTGCGCCGACTTCTACATATGCTCGCTTGATAATGACATCTATATTTTCTGGAGCTGTCTCGGCAACCTGAACGAAGCCAGCCGGCATTTCCAGTTCTTGCTCTACAAAATCCTTAACTTCCGTACCCCACGGGACACCGGCCTTTGCTTTGGCAATTTCTGAATAGGGGTTATAGCTTTCGTCGTTGAAGTATTTCGTAACACCAGCGAAGTCGTAAATCCTAAACGACTTTTTATTTATTTTCTGGTCAAGCCGGCTGCCACGGCCACGCATTTGCTGATACAGAATCGGAGAGCGTGTAGGGCGAACCATTATAAGGTTTTCAACCATTGGCGCGTCTATGCCTGTATCCATCATGCCAACAGAAACGGCGATCATTGGTAATTCTTCCAACTTGAAGCGCCTGATTGCGCCGCGAGGATCTTCGGTATCAGAAGTGATGACCTCGGCAAAGCGGCCCTTGTGCTCCGGCTTGGCTTGGTTGAAATAATACGCAAGCTGGGCGGCGTGGCGTTTGGTAACTGCATAGACGATTGCCTTTCTCGGCTTCTTCGGCTCGCCTGTGGTGAGCCCTTCAACTTCGTTCAGGACAGGCGTAGCCGAACCGCGCTTTTCTTCCTCAGCAAAATACGCTTGCGCGACTTGTTCGTTTCGGGCCGGGATGTTTATTTTTCTTTCCAAATCTTCTGGGCTGTAATCTTCACCTTCAAAATTTACTCCCTCAAGCGATACTTTAGTATCAATTTGCACGATGTCATAGCCGGCGAGGTATCCGTCTTTGATACCGCTTCGAATGCTGTAAACAAAAGTCGGTTTGCCTTTTTGTTCCGTTTCGTCCCAACAGCCAAAAAGCTTGTAGGTGTTGCGGTCCACATAGCCGCTGGGGGTTGCGGTGAGACCAATGCGGATAGCGTCAAAATGCGAGAGGACGGCACTATAAATGCCGAAGATGGTGCGGTGCGCCTCGTCAGAGATAATGACATCAAAATAACCGCTGGTGAGAGACGGAAGCTGAGAATAAAGAGTTTGAAGCGTGGAAATTACTATTTCGGACTCATCTTTTGGCTTACCGCCGTACAGAAGGGCAGATGAGTGATCTTTAAGGATTTCATCAAAGACCTCTTTGGTTTGCACGCCAAGCGGAATTCTGTCCACAAGAAATAAAGCGCGATTTACGATTCCCGCGTCAAAAAGCCGTTTGAGATAGAGCGCGATGGTGTCGGTTTTACCCGTGCCTGTTGCCATAACCAGAAGCATTTTGCGCTTACCGCCCATGAGGGCTTTATCCATGATGTGTATTGCCTCTTTCTGGTATGGGCGGGGCGAGCGCCATTCTCCACCTTTAAAGTATCTTTCGGGGATTGGTATGACTGATATCGGTTTTTGTTCAAGGCGAAGATTTTGGATTTTCTCAAGATCACGCTGGGAATAGAATGTAGCCACTTTTTGTTCCGAGCGTTGTTTGTAGTCCCAAAAGTAAATTTCTTCTCCGTTGGATAAAAAGATAAATTCGGCCCTGATAGATTCTGCGTATTGGAGAGCTTGCTGTTTTGCAGAAGCAGGATTAACAGAAAATCGCTTTGCTTCAATCACACCTATTCCTCGGCCTCGGCCGTCTTTCAAGATGTAATCAGCGCGTCCGGCTTGCGAGGTTTCTTCGGTAATGACTTGGTTTTTATCTTCCGGGTCCCAGCCAGCTTCGCGGAGTTTTCTGTCAATCAAAATACGCGCGTCTGTCTCGCGTAAAAACTTTTTTCCAGTTGTGTCTTGATTCGCCATAGTTACAATAATTTGTGCTCTTTAAAACTGAAATGGTTTGTCTTACTTACAATCACATGATCTTTCACCTCAATGCCAAGAAGCTTGCCAGCATCAACCAGTTGTTTTGTAATGTCTGAATCTTCTTGCGACGGCGATGGATCTCCGGCTGGGTGATTATGAGCGATAATAACCTGCGCGGCTAAATGTCGTACTGCCGGCTCGAATACTTCTCTGGGATGGACAAGATTGGCGTTAAGCGAACCGACAGAAATTATCTCTCGTTTGATTTCTTGATTCCGCGCATCCAAAAAGAAAATAACAAAATGCTCTTTTTTATTGTCGCGAATGTCTTTCAGTTGATCCCAAACATCTTGCGGTGATAGTAATAAAGCCGATTGCTTATTTTGCAAAAGCCGGCGGCCTAACTCAAAGCAGGCCACGATCTCGCAGGCCTTCGCCGCGCCGAGCCCGAAAGTGCTCTTGAGTTCTTTGACTGATGCTTTCGCTAGTCCAACGCCACTAAATTTTTTAAGGATTTTGCTTGAAAGTTCAACAACATTCACACCTTCACTGCCGGTTCGTAGAAGAATTGCTAAAAGTTCTGAATCCGAAAGCCGCTCGGGTCCATACTTCTCGAGCTTTTCTCTTGGCCTATCTACTTTTGGTAAATCCTTAATTTTCATTTTTAATATTCAAAATTCTCTGGAATTTTCCAGACACCTCTCTCTCGAAAGGCGGGGATCTTCTGCCGGCGAGCGGCATTTGAGACAGCCGGAGCAGAAAGTTTGCGCTTCTTTGAGTAATCGGAAAGCGTAATAATTGTCTCGCCCTTAAAGTACGCAATGCGTTTATGAAATGATTCCATAAGACCGAGTACAAGAATTTTTTCCATTGTCTTTGTGTTCTTTTTTTCTCGATAATCACCAAAGGCCTGATAGTAGTCCTTCTTTTCCCGATCACGAACGATAATTCTTGGGAACCCCAATCGCTGAAACTGAAAGTTAATGATGGCGCGGCCAATGCGGCCATTGCCATCATTGAACGGATGGATAGTTTCGAAATCCAGGTGAAATTTTGCAATCTTGTCTAAGAAATAAGAATTAAGATCGCTTGAATACTCGAGCAATATCGCATCAACCATGCTTTCAACATGTTCCGGAGCCGGCGCGACATGCGTACCAACTCTCACATACTCGCCTTTTGCGCGAAACCGGCCGGCAATCTTATCATCTATTCCGCCAATAAGCATCTGGTGTAGCGAAAGAATCATCTCTTTATTCAGCTCGATCTCTTGAGATTTGATACGGATGTACTCCACAACACGCGCGAGATTTTTCGCCTCAAAAACTTCACGCACGGAAACATCGCGAGACACTTCCATGTCAAGCAAGATTTTTTCTGTTTCCTTAAGCGTGAGCGTGGAGTTTTCTATGGCGTTTGAGTTGTAAACCGCTTCCGGAATTTCGGCCTCATCAACCATTACCAAAAGGGACTCTTTACCCTTGCGTAAGGCATCGTATTCGGCCTTTAATGCTTGCATTCGCTTTTTTGTAGGGTTATTTGTAGCCATAGTATTTTATTTATTATATATCTATACTACTCTTTTAACGATATAAAGTCAAGAATCGGTGAATACGGCTAAAAAGTAGACATTATTCACTAATTGTATTACACTAAAAATCAAGGGCCCAAATCGGATATAACGGCTATAGCGGATTGTATCCGGAAGTGGCCGAAAAATGAGCATGAATATGGAAATGGAAAATCAATATAAACCTGAGGGCGAGCTCTGTGTCCTCGTTAACCTTTTGAAGCAGGGCGGTAAACAATCTAACGCCTCATTCTTCTTTTACCTACAACCGATCAGTTTGATATCGAAAGCGCTTTGGCCTGCGCCATTGCCTTTTTGCGCGATCTCGGCCGGTAGTGGTTTGACCTGCGGCCCGACCCGCGCCCGAGGTTCCAGAAATTATTATTCCCCGATGGAATTCCGTACACGAGAAATAAAGGATTTGGAACCGCTAAATTGTCAGTAATCTTCGAGCTAAATCAGAGCTCTCACGGCTCGAAGTATCATACAGTGGACCTAGGCGGAATCGAACCGCCGTCTCCACAATGCGAATGTGGTGTCATACCACTAGACCATAGGCCCATAATGTAAATCCAAATTTCAAAGCTCAAATATCAAACCGTGGTGCCCCGGCAGGTCTGCCCGCCTGCCATCGCCTTTGCCCCCAGACGGAATTGAACCCCCATCTCGCCCTAGGACCCCGCACCAGAGCCCTTTGCCCTCGGCACGAATCGAACGTGCATCTATCCCTTAGGACGGGACTATTCTATCCATTGAACTACGAGGGCTCAGTACGGTGCAGACGCGCTTGCTTGTCCCGTAGAGAGATCTGCTCTTCTACGGGGCTCTATCCATTGAGCTATGGGGGCTTGGGCCATGGCGCCTGCTTGTCGGCAGACAGAGGCGGGTATCCATTGTCCGCCTCCATAATACTATATTATTTCGGCGGATCCACCGAAGCTTTAGTAAATAGCGGAGGCGGAAGCTACCAGGGCGAATCAGTAATAAGTAGTTATCTCGCATTATTAAAAAAATGTCAATCCATTCTAGCTCTCCCACGACAAGTGTTGGGCCCGCCTCAGGCCTTCGGCTCTGAGGCTCAGGCTCGAAGAGGCTGACGCTGAGCCAACGCCCTGTGGGCTTACTGCCGAAGCGCCAATCGCTTTACGCCTTTAAGACTAACGAAACTTAACTATTCTGACAATTAACCCATTAACTGACGCCGGGATGGGACGGCAAACTTTGACGGGAAGCTGAAAAAATACTAAAATATCCTTGCTTTATAAACTATTAACTTTACGCTTATGTTTTCTAAAGACAGCGCCGTCAATGGCGCGGAAACTATTATTGGCCCCTCTATTAAAGTAAAGGGCGGCTTAGTCGGTGGCGGAGATATCATGGTGGGTGGCAAGGTGGAGGGCAGCATCACCACCCAACACAATTTAACGGTGGCGGAGAAAGCCGAGGTAGATGCTGACGTCAAGGCCGCCAATGCCCAAGTAGCCGGATTTATAAAAGGCAATGTGTCAGTATCCGGCAAACTGGAGCTGGCCGCTACCAGTAAAATATTGGGCAACATTGCGGCCAAGGTTTTAGTAGTAGCGGAAGGCGCGCAAATCAGCGGCAACTGCCAAACCGGTTTGGGAGAAAAGACTGAGCCGACACCAGAAACCGCGTTGGCGGCCAAAACCAGCAAGCGCAACCCCAACGGCTAATAGCCGAATTGATTAGCCCAAAGTTTTTGCTATGCCTTATTTTTACCTATACGATACTTTTACTAGCGAACGTGCCCACGCCGGCACTTTGGTAAGGATTGAAAATGCCTTAACCGATTTAGGTATCCAAGGTAGGGTAGGCAGATTAACTATTTTGAAAAGCGCCAAAGATTTAATTGATTCAGCTATCAAAGACGGCGCCGATACGGTGGTGGCGGTGGGAAATGATATCACCATTAGCAAGGCGGCGGCGGCTTTAGCCGGCAAAAAACCAGATGTGGCTTTAGGAATTATACCAGTGGGTGATAAAGAACAATCAGTCGCCCGTCTATTGGGAATTCCGATTGGTGTTTTGGCCTGCCACGTCCTGTCGAGCCGCATTATCGAAGCCATAGACTTGGGCAGAGTAAATAATCAATATTTTATTCGATCCGTAGCAGTATCGGGCACACCGGAGGTGGAATGTGATGATCGATTTAGTCTAGCTTTTAACCGTCCCCACCAAATTAAAATTTGTAACCTAGACTTGTGGGAACTAAATGGGGAAACTAAAATGTCTAACCCAAAGAATCAACTTTTAGAAACTGTGCTTACCCCCCTACCCCATAAAGGGTTCCTGGGTTTTGGCAAAAAACCGGAGCCGGGATCACAGTTAGTAATGGAAAGTTGTCGTATTACCTCTCCGGGGAACTCTTTACCAGTAGTGGTTGACGGTGAACGAGTTTTAAAAACACCAGTCACCATCAAAGTTGCCAATGCTCGTCTGAAGGTGATAGTGGGCAAAAAAAGATTAATCTAGACTTATTTAAATATGGCTAACCAACTACCGGCGTGGCGGCGGCTACGGCTTTGGCTTGTCCGATAGAATCTTCCACTACCATAGCATCTTTAGATATTGCCACAACCTGCTCGCGGGTAATTAATAGTCGCCCCTTCCATAAACCGGTTAAACCAGGCCAGCGGCCAACATGATAACGCCAAACCATTTGGCTAGACGGGTCAAACTCTACATCAATTATTCTTCCCAAATGCTTACCGCTTTTAGTATAAACCGGTAAATTTTTTAATTCATTTAATCGCAGCATTATTAGTTTGGTTTAATGGTTTATGCCTAAAAACCAAATACTGTTGTAATACTGTCAACAAGGTATTAACTAACCAATAAAGCATTAGCCCGCCGGGGAGACTAAAGCCAAACACGACCGTTAAACCGGGCATAAAATAAAGCATCTGCTTATTCATGGTCGCCGCCATATTTTCATCTTTAGCGCCCGGGGTTTTGATAGGTGATTGTTTGTGTGATAACATTTTTGTCTGCCAATACTGGGCCGCGGCCGCCAAGACACCTAATAACCAAACTGGCTGGCTTAAATCTAAAGACAGCCACACGGGATCAATATGAGATGGGTTGGCAATGAAGGGGTATAGCAAATCAAGTCCACCCGAATTTAAACCATTACGAAAAACTTGGAAGACGGCTATTAAAAATGGAAATTGAACCAGTAAAGGCAGGCAAGAGGAGAAGGGGTTTACTTTTTCCTGACGATAAAGCTCCATCATCGCCTTGGTCATGGCCTCTTTATTATCTTTATATTTTTCTTTAAGTTCGTTAATTTTCGGCTGAATTTCTTGTAAAGATTTTTGCGACTTAATGGCTTGTTTAGAAAACGGATAAAGTATTAATTTTATTACCACCGTTAAGGCTACGATAGCCAAACCGATATTACCGCCCAGTAAACCATAAAGCCAAATTAATAAATTATATATTGGCTGATAAAAAATTGTACTATAGAGTTGCTTCATTTAAAAAAATTTTCTTTAACTATTAAGGCACTGGGTCTATACCACCGGACTGCCAAGGATGGCAGCGGCCTAATCGTCGTATGGCCATTATACCACCCTTGATGATGCCATACTTAAAAATAGCTTGATAAGCATATTCAGAACAAGATGGATAAAAACGGCAACCGGCCGTAGGAGATAATGCTCGCCCCATCCCATGATCCGGGGAAAATGTTTTTTGGTACCACCGAATTAGCCTCAAAATGATAGTGCGTGTTTGAAATTTGATAGTTGTTAAGTAGGGCATATCTAACGCAAACGTTTAGCTACCTCATTTACCGCTATTAGCAGATCATTCCATGGCGCCATCACTACGCTCCTTTTTAAAATAAAAGCGATCATATATCCGGTGGGGGGGAAAACGCGGCGCTGTCTTTGAATAGCTTGCCAGATTCGCCGCCGAGCGCGATTACGTTGGGTAGCTTTCCCAACTTGCTTTACCGACGCCACCACGGCAAATTTAGTGTCTGGGCGCATAATTCTGGCATAACGAACCACAAATAAGGGCCCAACTATCCGCTGACCTTTCCTATAAATATAGCTAAAATCGTTAGCCTTGGTTATTTTTCCAATTCGGCTTGGCATGATTAGCCCGATACCACTAAGCGACGGCGTTTTATACGGCGGCGACTAGATAATACACGACGACCGCCGGGGGTGGACATTCTTTTGCGAAAACCGTGGGTACGAGATCGTTTCCGTTTTTTGGGTTGGTAGGTTCTTTTAGGCATAGTTCAAAATACTATTTAATATACTAACAGTCCCAGCTGTGTTGGTCAAAGTGGGTTTTATTATCCCCATGTAATCAACAGGTTATATACAGCCAACCCCGTTTCCACTAGTTTTCCACTTGGTCATTTTATGGTATAAAAAAATATACCGCGCCTTTAAGATTATGACTAATGAACAATTGTGGCAATCAACCTTAGGTGAGCTAGAACTGCTGATTAGCAAAGCTAACTTTACCACCTGGTTTAAGAATACTTACATTGAAACCTATACCGATGGTGAGGTTATTATAGCTGTGCCAAATGCTTTTACTAAAGCCTGGCTGGAAAACAAATACCACAATTTCATAGTTAAAGCCATTACCAGTATTACCAAACAGGATATTAAAAAAATTTCCTACCACGTTAACACAATCAAATATGCCCCCGCACCGACGGTTACCATCAGCGCGGCGGCGGTAACTATCAAAATTCCTAGTTCTAATGGCGTTGGTTTAAACCCTAACTACACCTTTGCTACTTTTATTATTGGCAAGAACAACGAACTGGCGCGGGCCGCCGCCATGGCCGTATCCCAAAACCCCGGCCAAGTTTATAATCCTTTATTTTTATACGGCGGGGCTGGTTTGGGTAAAACTCATTTACTTCAGGCTATCGGTCATGAGATTTTAAAAAACAACCCTAATAAAAAAACCGTCTATTTAACCTGCGAAAAATTCACCACCGAATTTATTAGTGCCATTACTAAAGGTAATATTGAAAAATTTAAAAATACTTACCGCGACATTGACGTACTATTAATGGACGACGTTCAATTTTTGGCGGGCAAGGAAGGAACGCAAGAGGAGTTCTTCCATACTTTTAATACTCTGCATCAGGCTAATAAACAAATTGTTTTAACATCTGATCGGCCACCTAAGGCCATACCCACCCTGGAACACCGCCTGGTATCGCGCTTTGAATGGGGAATGTTAGCTGATATCTTAATCCCCGATTTAGAAACCCGGATCGCTATTTTAGGGGCTAAATGCAAGGAAAAAAACTATAGTTTAAGCCCGGAAATTATTAATTTCCTAGCCTCGGCCATACAGAATAATGTGCGCGAATTAGAGGGCGCCCTTAACAAAATTATTGCTTACCACCAGCTTAATAACCAACAGCCGACGCTAGAATCGGTAAAAAACATTTTCAACACCGCTTTGAATCATGATCGCAGCCAGGCCTTAACTAGTAGGCGAATTATTGCCACCGTAGCTAGGTATTATGATATAAAGCTTGAAGATTTATTAGGCAGTAGTCGCAAAAAACAATTAGTGACGCCGCGACAAGTAACTATGTATTTAATGCGGACAGAAATTAAGGCGTCTTACCCGACCATTGGCCAAGAGTTAGGCGACCGCGACCACACCACCGCCATGCACGCGTTTGAAAAAATTAATCGTGCTGTAGCTGATAATGCCACTATTCAACATGATATCCACCTGATACGCCAGCAACTTTATAACGATTAAATTTTTTTTCTTTCAACAGCTTTTCTTAAACCTATCCCCAAATTCGTCAACAGTTAAGAAGCTGACCACACCCACTGACTATTATATTTTTATGACTTACCAACAGATTTTTTAATCACTACTACTATGAAACTATCTTGTACTAAAGAAAATTTATATAAAGGTTTATTAATAACCGGAGCGCTCGCGGGGCGTAATGTCAGTTTGCCGATTTTAAACAATGTTTTATTAAAAACAACCAATGGTGGTTTAACTATATCGGCCACCAATTTAGAAATGGGCATTGTTACCACGACTCGCAGTAAGGTGGAAATCGCCGGGGCGATTACTATCCAAGGTAAGTTGTTTTTAGAGTTAGTGTCTTTGTTACCCAACGAGCGGGTTGATCTAGAACTTAATAATTTAGATTTAAAAGTAAATTGCGGTGGGCACCAATCAGTTATTCATGGATTAGCGGCCGAAGACTTTCCGGTAATTCCGGAGGTGGCCGTCAAGGGTAGTTTAGCGGTCGGGGCGGCTGATTTATCAGAGGCTTTAAACCAGGTGCTGTTTGCGGTCAATCCTAATGAAAGTCGCCCGGAGATTAGTGGTGTTTTATTAACTAGCGGGGGGGACGGTAAGTTGGCGGTGGTGGCCACCGATAGTTATCGCCTGGCGGAAAAAATATTAACTTCAACCAAAGGCCACTTAGGCACTGGCCAATTAATTGTTCCACAACGCACCGTACAGCAATTAATTAGAGTAATTAATGCCACTGAAGACTTAGCCGAAGTTGAAATTAAGATGGGCGATAATCAAGTGCTGTGGCAGGTCGGCGAAACCAAAGTAATATCGCGCATTATAACCGCACAGTTCCCGGACTACCAGCAAATAATTCCTAAAAAGACCAATACTGAGTTAGTGATTGATAGAGCGGCCTATTTGCAGGCGGTTAAAAGCGCTAGTTTATTTAGTCGCGGCGGCATTAATGATGTGCGCTTGGCGGTTTGGGCGGGTAAGAAACAATTGCAAATATCATCGGCCAACAGTCAGGTGGGTGAAGACACCTCGGCGATTGATTGCCATAGCGTGAAAGGCGGCGACAACGAAATTGTATTTAATTATCGGTATTTGTTAGATGGGCTTAATGCCATACCCGACAAGGAAGTTTTAGTGCAGATAGTCGATAATAATAATCCCGGTTTAATGAAACCGGTCGGACAAAACGACTACCAATATATTATAATGCCGATTCGTCAATAAGAGTTAATCGTTGATGGTAATGTTGATTGGTTTGGTGGTTTTAGATATACCCAACCTGTCTTGTAGCACCAGGAACAAGGTATAGTTGCCGGCCTGGGGCGGCAGCCACTGAATAATTGGCGCTGAACTTGGATTTTCAATAACCCCCAACCAGCTGGATGACCCCTGGTTAAATTTATAAAAAATATCAGCCTTAGTTAAAAGTTCGGGTTGATCAAAAGTCAGTTGGATTGGCACGGCGCCATCGCTTAAATTTAGGTTAGCCCCATCAATAGGGTTTTGCCAATTCGCGTGATAGGGGGACGGCAATGGTGTGACCAGCAAACTAAATACAGTTTGGGCTTGGTTTAAGTTATCAATATCGTCATACACTTTCGCTGTTAAGGTATGGTAGCCATTAGCCCAATCATCCGTGACGGAAAATAAGTAACTGAACGGGTATTGTTTGGCTTCGCCGATAAGTTGATTATCTAAATAGTATTCCACTCGGGCTACCCCGCGCGGCGCGCTGACATTAACTTTTAATTCTAGAGGATTAGTAGTAGCGCTGGAGCCTGATGAGGGAGAAATTATTTGGATATTAGGACGATTGGCCAAGGTATGAACATTATCATAAGCGGTGGGCGGTTGTTCATCTATAAAACCATTGGCGGCTGACCAACGCCTAACGGCGCTTTCCCAATTAACATATTGAGGATCGTCAGCGGGATTAAACGAATCATTACTTAAGGGATTATTTTTATCTAAATAATGTAAAATAGTGTGATATTGGCGGTATCTTTTTCTAACTATGTAAGTGACGGGCGTTAAATCGGTGGCTAGCCGGCCGCTGGCTCGGTCAATTAACACGTCACTGCCGGTAACTTGGCCATTGAGCATAGGTTTATCAACATAAGACGGCTCGGGTTCAGTAAACGATTCCACTGGTTGGTTGGCCAATACTTGTTTCATAAATGATTGCCAAATTGGTGCGGCCACCACCGAACCGTCGGCGCCCCGCTTCATCGCGTCATTGTTGCTGTTACCGACCCAAACGCCAGCCGCTAGCTTGGGCGTATAACCAAGGGTCCAGGCATCGTGATAATCGTTGGTGGTGCCGGTTTTGGCGGCCACCGGCCGATCGGGCAAGGTTAGGTAGTTGCTGGCACCAAAAATGTAAGCGCGCGCGTTGTTATCTGATAATATATTGGTAACTTGGCGGGCGGCCGGTGGCGGCAAAGCTTCTTTGGCCGCGGGCTGTTTAAATTCTTCCAGGGTTTTACCATTAGCATCTTCTATCTTGAGAATGCCGGCGTAAGGAAGGTACTGCCCGTCTCGCGCCAAAGTCGCAAAACCATTAACATGGTCTATCAGTTTTACTTCGGCTCCGCCCAAAACTAACGACAAACCAAAACGGCTGCGGTCGCCAAAGGTGGAATAACCCATTAGTTCCGCCGTATCTAAAACCTTTTCTACCCCGGTTAAATATAAAAGTTTAACCGCTGGAATATTAAGCGACCCCGCCAGCGCCTGACGCAGGGTTACTGGGCCGTGCTCTTTGTCATCATAATTATGAGGAGTATAGTCTTTGATGTCGGTTTTAAAAGTAGTTACTACGTCGAATAAAACTGTCTCGGGCGAAAACCCTTGCGTAAACGAGGTGCCATAGACCACCGGCTTAAAAGACGAGCCGGGTTGGCGGGGGCGGGCAGCCACGTTAACTTGACCGGAAATATCTTCATTAAAAAAATCCCGCGACCCGACCAAAGCCAATATTTGGCCGGTCGATACATCAATAGCCACCAAAGAGGCATTGCTGGCATCATAAGAATTATTTTTTTCCTCACCGGATGCGATTGCTTGTTCGGCGGCGCGCTGCGCATCTAAATCTATGGTGGTAATAATTTTTAAACCCCCCTGCTCTACCGCCCGCTCGCCATATTTTTCCGCCACCTGTTCTTTTATCATAAATACAAAATGCGGCGCAATAATATTTTCTTGACGAGTTACAAACTCTAATTCATAGGCCGTGGCCGCGTCAGCCTGGGTCTGGTCGATATAGCCCTGCCCAACCATTTCCTGAATTATGTATTGTTGGCGGCCAATAAGTTCATCTTGGTGAATGCCCCAGGGCGAATAATAGCTGGGCGCCTTGGGGATGGCTGCTAAAACGGCCGCCTCGGCCAAATTAATATCCCTGACACTTTTACCAAAGAAAAGTTGAGCCGCCGCCTCGGCCCCGTAAGCATTAGAACCGTACGGGATTTCATTAAAGTATAATTTTAAAATTTCGTCTTTGGAAAATTTGCGTTCAATTTGATAAGCCAAAATAATTTCCTTAATTTTCCTAATATAACTTTTCTCACCGCCCACAATAGCGTTCTTAATAAATTGCTGGGTGATGGTTGAGCCGCCCTGGACTTTACCGCCCGCCAAGACATTAACAATCACTGACCGCAGCATGGAAGTAAAACGAAAACCTTGGTGTTCGTAAAAAGTTCGGTCTTCGGCGGTCAGCGTTGCTTGTTGTAAAAGTATGGGTACGTCTTTAAGCTCGACGCTGGTGCGGCGCTCCTCGCCGTGGATATCATAAAGCACGGTGGCGCTGGTGCGGTCGTAAATTTTTGTGCTTTGCGGTACTACTCGATGAGCAATACCTTCGGGTGTTGGCAAATCGCGGGCCGCCCAGACAAATAAACCAATAGCTAAAATCGCACCTAGGGCTAAGGCAACGCTAATGGCTTTTACCCACCGGCGCCGCGGTAATTTCCGCGGTTGGCGACGAGGTAATTGATGGGCTCGCCAGGCCGATCGATATGGCGCAAAAACTTGTCGTGGCATAATCAACTTATTCAATTATAGCAAGCGTCGTGCTACAATGAAAATTAACATGGCTAAAGTCTCAACCAACTCTAAAAAAATCAAAGAGCTGTTAAGCCGCAACGTTGAGCAGATGATGGTGGCCAAACATTTACAGTCCCGCCTTTTATCCGGCGACCGTTTACGTGTTAAACTAGGTATTGACCCCACTGGCCCCCAGCTACACCTAGGACGAGCGGTGCCGTTGTGGAAATTAAGAGATTTCCAAGAACTGGGGCACCAAGTAGTTTTAATTATTGGTGATTTTACCGCCCTGGTCGGCGACCCGTCAGATAAGTTGGCCAAGCGGCCCATGTTAACACCGGAACAAATTAAAACCAACTTAAAACAATACCAGAAACAATTGGGTTTGATTTTGGATTTAGATAAAGTTGAATGGCGTTATAACAGCGAGTGGCTTAGCGCCATGACTTTTATTGAAGTCGCCAAACTAGCCGAGTCTTTTACCGTGCAACAAATGTTGGCGCGGCGTAATTTTAAAGACCGTTACAGTAAAGGAGTGGAAATAAGTCTGCGCGAATTTTTGTATCCTTTAATGCAGGGCTATGATTCAGCGGCGGTGCGCAGCGACGTGGAAATTGGTGGCACGGATCAGTTATTCAATTTAGAGGCCGGGCGGATTATTCAGGCAATTTATAAACAGCCATCGCAGGATATCATGATGTTTGGAATGATGGAGGGTACTGACGGACGGAAAATGTCTACCACCTGGGGTAATGTTATTAATTTGCTAGATTCACCGAGCGATATATTTGGTAAAGTGATGTCGTTGCGGGATAATTTGATTATAAAATATTTTTATTTGGCCACCCGAGAATCAGCCGCCAATATTAAAGCCATCGAGAAAGATTTACAACACGGCGGTAATCCGCGTAATAGTAAAGTAAAATTAGCTCGAGCTGTCGTGTCTTTATATCACGGATCAGCGGCCGCGGCCAAAGCGGCCAGCGAGTTTGACTTGGTACACCAACAAAAGCAACCCCCCAGTCGTTTACCGCAATTTAAACTTATCTCCACCAAACCAGTTGCGGCGGCCAATTTATTGCTGCAGGCGGGCTTGGCGGCAAGCAAAGGCGACGCCCGGCGGTTAATTAGTCAGGGCGGGGTTAAAGTTGACGGTAATAAATTGATTGATCCCCGCGGGTTAATAACCCCCCGACGAGGTTCAGTAATACAAGTTGGCAACCGACGATTTGTTAAATTGATGTAGCCTTAATCGGGCCACTAAAGATGGTTGACTGTTTAGTTACCATTTGTTAGCCTAGATAACGCCTTATCAACTAATTTTGTTGCTGGCTAAATTCAATAATGTTTAGTTAAGCGGCGAAAGGAGCAGTATTAAACGACAATTACACATTTTAATATTGCGATTAGGATTGTGGATTTTAACCAGTCGACGCGGTTTAGTGGTCGTGTTAAAAAAAATTGGACACGGGCTTGAGTGGAGTTTAAGTTGGGTCGCGCGTTTGGGCTGGCTAGTTTTATTTGTTAAGCCTTACCAATTGTGGCGGTTAAGTCGGCGCCCGCGTGAGCAAATAAGTCAAATTTTGCTCCCCCACCATTTGGGTCAGCAACATTGGTTGTCGATTACGATGGTTATAGTAACCGCCCTTGGTATTTTGGTTAACAATGTAAATATCCGACAAGTAAATGCCGGTGATTTTGGCCAACGCAGTTTATTAATTACTTTAGTGCATCCCGATTTAGGAGAATTAGTGGAGGAAACATCCTTGGCTGGTACAACCTCCGCCGACAGTACCAGTGAAGTATTGCGCCCCGAAACCGATGTGTCGACGGGTCAAGAATTAACCCCTGGTCCGGCCACGGCCGATGAGGGCAGCGCTTTAATTAAACCACACTTAGTCACCACTGAGCGCGGTATCAGACGCGAAGCGGAAACATATATGGTAGAAGAAGGCGACACCTTGTCAGCGATTGCCGCTAAATTCGGCGTGACAGTTTCTACTTTATTATGGGAAAATCGTTTAACTAGTTATAGTATTTTACGGCCCGGTCAAAAACTTGCCATACTGCCCACCAGTGGAGTTTCCTATCGCGTAGCTAAAGGCGATACGTTATCGCGCATCGCTAGTCGCTATGGAGTTGATGTGGCCAAGATCAAAGAGTTTAACGGTTTAGAAGACACTTTAACTGTTGGCGATGTAATAACTATTCCGGGTGCGCGGCCATATGTGCCGCCGGCCCCCGCTCGGCCAGCCACTACGCCAGCGGCTTCATTTGCCCCCAATTTGGCCAGTAATACAAAATTGTTATGGCCGGCACCCACGCGGCGTATTTCCCAATATTTTTCTTGGCGGCATACGGGTGTAGATTTAGCCAACTCCACTGGTACGCCCATATATGCCGCTGACGATGGCGTGGTGCAAACCGCCGGTTGGAATCAGGGTGGTTATGGTAATTACATAATAATTGACCATGGCCAAGGTTTGGCCACTTTATATGGTCATAATTCTAAATTATTAGTGTCGCGGGGGGAACGCGTAACTCGTGGGCAATTAATTGCTTTAATGGGTTCCACGGGGCGGTCCACCGGGCCCCACGTACATTTTGAAGTGCGAATTGGCGGTCGGCGGGTTAATCCATTAACTTACATACAATAATATGAAAATTACTAAATTAGGCCATTGTTGCCTGGTAATAGCAGAGGGTGGTTTAAAAATTTTAACTGATCCAGGTGGCTATACCACAGCGCAAAATCAAGTCACTGGGATTGATGTAATTTTAATTACCCACGAGCACCCCGACCATTTACACATTGACTCGCTTAAACAAGTTTTAAAAAATAATCCACAAGCCACGATTTTTACTAATCACGGTGTGGGTAAAATTTTAGACACGGAGAAAGTTAAATATCAGTTGTTAGAAGACAAGCAGTCGCAAACCATAAAAAGCACGGTGATAGAAGGCTGGGGCGATAAGCACGCGCCGATTTACGCCGGTATACCCAGCGTAGTGAACACCGGGTATTTTATAAGCAATCGCTTTTTCTATCCCGGTGACGCTTTTTACATACCATCAAAGCCAGTCGAGATTTTAGCTTTACCAGTGGCGGCGCCGTGGTTAAAAATCGCTGACGTGCTAGATTACAGTAAAACCATCAAACCAAAAATTTGTTTCCCGGTTCACGATGGCATATTGAAGCATTTAGGCCCAGTGCATATACTTCCGGCTAAAATATTGTCATCACTTGGTACTAAATTTATTGATACTGTAGCAGAGCCGACATTTGAGGTTTAAAATACCGGTGGCTAAGGTCGCGCCCATTGTGGTAAAATTTGGTTATGAGGGCGACCAAGGAAATTATCGTGTTAGGTTCGGATCACGGTGGCTTTAAGTTAAAGAAAAAAATAGGACACTGGCTAAATAAAGGCGGCTATAAAGTGTTGGATGTTGGCGCTTTTAAACAACAGGCCGACGATGATTATCCGTTGTTTGCTTTGTTAGTGGCGAGCAAGGTGGCGGACTTGGCCAGCCGTAAAAAAAATGTTTTGGGTATACTGGTTTGTCGGTCCGGCGGCGGCATGGCCTTAACAGCTAATAAAGTTAAAGGCGCGCGAGCAGTTGATGTGTTTTCACTTTTGTCGGCTCGTCATGCCCGACAACACAACCACGCCAATATATTAACTTTAGGGCAGGACTTTTTAGTAAAGAGTGATATCCCATCAATAATTAACGCTTGGCTAAAAACCAAACCAAGTACCCACCCGCGTCACCAAAGACGCTTAGGGCAAATTAAACGGGCGGAACAAGGCCACATTGAAGTAACCCCCGGTATACTAGAGAAGAATTTTGATGATATCAAACACCGTCTATATACCGTGGCGGGTTTAAGCCGATGGGTGCATATAGATATAGCCGATAATACTCTAGTGCCCAACAAGACATTTTTAAATTTATTGGAACTTAAACGGGCTAAAACTAAAGCTAAAAAAGAAATCCACTTAATGGTTAGCCGACCGCTTAGTTATCTGCCAAGTATAAAGTCCGCCGGTTTTAAACGCGCGTTTGTGCATGTAGAATCCCGACAAGCTAAAGAGTTTATTAAACAAGCAACTAAGGCGCGTCTAGCCATCGGCTTAGCCATTGATATTAATACACCTGTAACCCGAATAAAAAAATTCATGCCGAAGGTAAGCGTCGTATTAATAATGGGAATTAAAGCTGGGTGGGCTGGCCAACCTTTTAGATCGGAGGCTCTACAAAAGGTGGTTAAGGTAAAAGAGCGCTGGCCAAAAGCGGAAGTGGTGGTAGATGGCGGCGTGCACGCCGATACTGTGAAGGCGATTGCCGCCGCTGGCGCCAGCCGGGTGATAGCTAATAGCGCGATATTTAATGTTCGCAGTTCATCCCAGGCAATTTATAAATTAACCAATTACGACAAATTATGAATTTTAATAGATTGGAAAAATTAAGTAACTTGGTCAGGTATTATAGTTTGGTGTCTACTACCGCCGCTGGATCCGGTCATCCCAGTTCATGTTTATCGGCCGCTGATTTAATGGTTGGGCTAATGTTTAACAATGTTTTTAAATATCGAGTTAGACAGCCCAATTACCATAATAATGATCGCTTAGTTTTTTCCAAAGGTCACGCCGCGCCATTGCTTTATTCTTTGTGGGCGGCGGCTGGTGCGGTGAAACTACCGCAGTTAAAAAAATTACGAAAATTCAAGTCGGTGTTAGAAGGGCATCCGGTGATGTCATTTCCTTATACCGAGGCCGCCACCGGTTCTTTGGGCCAAGGGTTATCTGTCGGCATGGGGTTAGCCTTGGCCGCTAAAATGCAAAAATTATCTTATAAGACCTATGTTTTATTAGGTGACAGTGAAATGTCAGAGGGCTCGGTGTGGGAAGCGGCACAATTAGCCAGTTATTATAAATTAGATAATCTAGTGGCCGTGCTGGATGTAAATCGGTTGGGCCAGCGCGGGCCAACTATGTACGGGTATAATTTACAAACTTATCAAAAAAAGTTATCGGCTTTTGGTTGGGCTACGGTAGTTATTAACGGACACTCGTGGCCCGATATTATGCGCGGTTTTAAATCATCAAAAAAAAACCAAGGGCGGCCGTTCGCCATCATCGCCAAAACTATCAAAGGTAATGGGGCAAGGTTGATGGCCAATAAAAATGGCTGGCACGGGCGAGCGTTAAAGTCGGCCGAATTAAAAAAGGCATTAAAAGATTTAGGACCAGTCGATTTAAAATTTAAAGGTGAAGTAGCTTGGCCGGCGGAAAAAGTTGCGCCCCGGCTTAAGGCCAAATCAGTGCCGCGGATGAAATATAAATTGGGTGATATGGTATCAACACGCGAAGCTTATGGTCGCGCTTTAACCAGAATATATCCTCGTTACCCTAACATGGTAGTGCTGGACGGTGAAGTTGGAAATTCCACTTTTGCTGAAATTTTTGCCAAAAAATATCCCCGGCGCTTTTGGGAAATGTTTATTGCCGAGCAAAATATGGTGGGAGCGGCGGTGGGCTTATCACGCTCCGGCCTTATGCCGTTTGTCTCTACGTTTGCTGCTTTTTTTACGCGCGCCTTTGATCAAATCCGCATGAGTCAATATTCTAATGCTAATATAAAATTTGTGGGCTCACACGCCGGCGTCTCCATTGGCGCGGACGGGCCATCGCAAATGGGTTTGGAAGACATTGCCATGTTCCGAACCCTTCCTCAAGCGGTCGTGTTATATCCAGCTGATGCCGTGGCCTGTGAAAAGTTAGTGGAATTAGCAGCCCGTCATCGGGGATTAGTATATATTCGTACGACCAGAGGCAAAACTCCGGTGTTATATAAACCAACCGAAAAATTTGCCATTGGTGGTAGTAAAGTTTTACGGCAAAGTAATAAAGACGTTGGCACTATAGTTACGGCTGGCATTACTTTGTATCAAGCGCTGGCCGTAGCTGATCAATTTAAAAAGCAGGGTAAATTTATTCGAGTAATAGATTTATACAGTATTCAGCAGTTAGACAAGGCCGCTTTACACCGGGTAGCCAGGCAAACTAAATTCATTTTAACCGTAGAAGACCACCGGCCGGCCGGCGGCATAGGCGAAGCTGTGGCCGCGGCGTTAGCGCCTTATAAAGCTAGGGTGGTGTCATTGGCGGTTAATAAACAGCCGCTTAGCGGTCAACCGCAGCAACTATTAGATTACGAACAAATCGGCGCTAAAGCCATAACTCGAGCCATTAGCCGTTTACTGAAATCTTATATTTAGTATGACTTCAGCTTGATAAAGTAGAGCAAGATATTTACAGTCGGCTTAGATTGTTGCCACCATTTCAGCCCGGAGGCAAGTTATTTATTATAATTCACCAGGTAGCTCGTCAATTCCCGCGAACTCCTTGACTATGATTGGTTTAACTAATTTAGTTTGAGATTGCCGCATTTGAGTAGTTATCATTTCTTTATCACCAATGCTCTCACAATCATCCTCGACAATTACATTTGGCTGTATTCTATTAGCTACATCGCCATAAGTTTCACCAGCTTGTCGATAGTAAACCTCACCTTTTGGGAAACCGTTATCACTAATAATTTTTTTGATTGCAAGTACCTCTGTCGGAGTGGTTCTTGAGGTTAAGTAACTAATCTTATAATTGGGCTCCCATTGCTTCACTTTATCGACGGCGTTTCCAATGGGAATATATAGATCGTATTGCGTAATTCCGGTAATCCGGTCTCGTGATTGTTGTACCCGTTCTTCACGAGTGGCACTTTTACCTTCAGGATGCATCAGAATTGTGCCTTCGACAAAAATGAGCATCTTAGCCCACCACTCGGTGGGTCTTTTTATAATCCCATGTTTGTCCTGTATAGTTTCGGGAAATTGAGATAATTTAATTATTTGATTTTCTATCTGCCTAGTATTTGTGTTTTTACCTTTAAAGACCTGATTACTTTTAGGGTCATTATCCGGGTTCAGAATTTCGATTTGAAGACCCAGCTCTTCAGCAACCATCTTAATCGGCGTTTTGAGATCGGAGTCATTAGATATTATGACGGCGACATCATATCTTTTATGAAAACCGTCATTTAGTAAATGTGATGCTAAATTAACGTCCGATCCTTTTTCTTTTGTATCCTTTACCTGTAATGCCTGATAGTCATCATATTTATTTTTAACTATCGGTAACCTTTTATATTTTTTGTCTTCTAATACGACTACCGACTGCATCTCGTTGGTAAACAGTCTACTTTTATTATCATACAGAAAGTCCAACACAGGTCTTTTTACATAGTTAACCTTAAATAGTCCCTTTATTACCCTTAGAGAATCTATTGTTTCAAGGGCTCGAATGTAAATTTGTTGCCGCAATGACTTGCCTGGGTCATTCTTGGTATTAGAAACAAACGCAGTAAAGTACTTTATCTTTTTTATTTGGTATTTAGTATTTGGAAAATAATATAAGCATAACTTTGAAACATCAAGCCATTTAAGTGATGGATTATTTTTTATTCTAAAATATAAATTAAATCCATCAATATAGACTATCGCACGCTTAATAGTTGGAATCATAGAAATTGCTGGTTAAATGATAAGAGCCGCATTTCTGCGGCCCTTATCCCTTTGTTATCGAAATAACAAAGTATTTCATTACATTTGGTATTATATCATATATGTGGCCCTTGTCAATACTCTCTTGGTACAGACTAATATTCAAAATAACGTCACTTAACCCTGCCAAGTTCGCGGGCGATATTGTAAGGCCTCGGCCAGATGCGGCAAGGCAATAGCTTCCTCACCAGCCAAATCGGCAATGGTGCGGGCGACTTTGATTAGGCGATGATAGGAGCCGATAAATGAAACTTGTTTACGGCTTGGCGCAATAACTCCACCGCATCAGACGGTAATGTACCGAATTCTTTTAATCCTTTTAGATCCATCTCCGCGTTGGTCAGGAAATTATATTTTCTAAATCGTTCCCGCTGTCGCCCTCGGGCCACATTGACTCGCTGCTGAACTAAGTTAGTTGCCTCGGCCACTTCCGACCCGGATAATTTATCAAATGGCACTCGCGGCACCTCGACATGCAAATCAAAACGATCAATTAAGGGGCCGGAAAGTTTGCGCTGATAACGCCAAACCATCGCCGGTGTACAAGTGCAGGCTTTGTCTTTGTCGCCCGCAAAACCGCACGGGCAAGGGTTCATAGCGGCGACAAGAATAAATTTTGCCGGATAAGCCACACTGCCCGATGCTCGTGATACCACAATTTGCCCGCCCTCCAAGGGCTGGCGTAAATTTTCTAATACCGGTCGGGAGAATTCGGCAATTTCATCTAAAAATAAAACTCCGCGATGCGCCAAGGAAATTTCACCCGGTCGCGGATTTGAGCCTCCACCAACCATGGCAATGTCCGAGGCGGTGTGATGAGGCGCCCGAAACGGCCGATCGATTTTAGCCACCTCACCCGGTTGTAGTAATCCAGTTACACTGTAAATTTCTGTTACCTCTAAAATTTCCGCGCGGGATAGTGGCGGCAGCACTGTCGCTAGGGCGCGCGCCAATAAAGTTTTTCCAGTTCCGGGTGGGCCAGAGAATAAAATATTATGCCCGCCCGCGGCCGCGATTTCTAGAGCTCGCTTGGCTTGCTCTTGGCCTTTAATATCAGACAAATCATTACTATCACTTAAACTAAGTGCCGGTAATTTAGTAGGTCGTTGTTTAGTTAAAGGCTGCTGGCCGCTTAGGTGTGATAACAGCGCCGGTAATTCACTTACACCATAAACAGTTATCCCATCCACCAAAGCGGCCTCGGCCGCGTTTCCTTGCGGCAGGTAAATAGTATTAAAGCCGTGCTTTAAAGCTTGCCTGGAAATTGCCAAAGCCCCAGGAATGGGCCGCAATTGCCCGTCTAATGATAATTCTCCTAAGAATAAGCTGGTATTTAGGCTAACATTGGGCTGTAATTGGCCCGAGGCCATAAGCAAGGCAACCGCGATTGGTAAATCATAAGCCGTACCTTCTTTTTTTAAGTCAGCCGGGGCTAAATTTACCGTAATTTTATTACGGGGAAATTCCAAGCCACTATTTTTAAGGGCCGAACGCACCCGTTCCCTAGCTTCTTCCACAGCTTTGTCAGGCAGACCAACAATAAAAATACCCGGTAGTTGTGAAGATAGGTCAGCCTCCACTTCTACTGGAGCGGTATTCAAACCCACAATGGCGGCGGTAAAAATTTTAGCGGACATAGGCTGACTTAAATTTTAACACTAATGTAACCAAACCGGCTATTAAATATAAATCAGCTAAATTGAATTGGGTTAAATTGGCAAAATTAATAAAATCAATTACACCGCCATACCACCATCGGTCCCAAAAATTACTGGCCCCGCCGACAACAGTTAACCCCCACCCAAGTATAAGTATGGGCTGGTTCTTTTTTATAGCCAAAGCCAAGGCCGCCGTGGCCAGTAGCAACAAAAAAATAATTACGACAATAGTTATTGACGATTGATTTATAAACCCAAAAAGCCAGCCGGCATTAATCGACGGAGCCAAAAAAATTTCCTCGCCGCGTTGGGCCAGTTGTAAGCTAAATAGTTTAGTGGCGCGGTCAATTGTCAGCAGGGTTAACACTAACCCAACCACTCGCCACAATTTACTATCGGCCATTATTTTTCTGATAGTCGTTTACTTTTGCAACTCATGCACGAACCGGATTCTGGCCGAGCTCTCAGACGACGCTCATCAATTTCTTTTTTGCAGTATTTGCAAATTCCATAAGTATTATCTTTTATTCGCTGGAGGGCTTGCTCAACATCGCGCAGGTTAGCTTCCAGAGTTTTTTCGAGAGTTAAATTATCAGTAAAGGTTGCTACCTCGGCGGCGTTATCATCTTCTTTGGTACCATATTCAGGAAAGCTAGTAGCAAATCCGCCGTTAGTTTGTGGGTCTTGGTGGGCGAATCCTCTTAACTCCGCTTCTAACTTGCTCTTTTGAGCTTCTAATACCTTTTTCATTTCAGAAATTAATTGTTTGTTCATAGCGATTAATATTTATAAAAAACCCAGTATTTTCCGGACGACTGGATTATAGCATAGCTTTGGCCTTAGCCACAATTACCCTAATATGGGGAGTTTAGCGGTTTTGGCTAGATACAAAAAAGCGGGGCGATCGAGCCCCAATCTTTTTATAAATATTGAGCTCATCGCCCCGCTATACGGCGTTTGAACTACCTTCTAAATCATTTCTTTTACAAGAGATGATTAGGAAAGAATGTATCCTCAAGCGCCTTGGGGGCGTAATCCTCACAAAAAAAGTAAATCACGCAAATTAATCTCTACCTCTTCTATGGTCAGAACGCCGAATTTCGACATCCCGCCGTTTGGTGTTTATTTCAAATTTTAGGTTGGTCTTAGTGAGGGTAAGACCGAGATATTAATAGAACAGTAGAGAAGGGGACTGCCTCCTAAAAGATTTTTTTCAAGATTCAGACCCGAAATCTACTACTCTAGAATAATATTGTTAAATAATCCACAGTTGCGGGTACCTACAATATATCACATTTTAGACACTCGGTCAATAATGGCTTTTTCCCTGATTTTGGCCACAATATTTAAGTTATAGGTGAACACACTTAGTGCTCGCCGCAAAGCTTTTATACAGATTATCCACAAGGCAATCTAACCAAGCCGATTCTGTAAGTAGAATCGGCTTGGTTATTAATAAATTTGTTTTAGTAACGATGGTTGCGATGTGAATTTTTAAAGCCCGGGTTGCGGGGGCGGTCGTTATATGGTCGGCCGCTGGGGCGCGGATTAAGTTCTATACCCTCTGGTTTGGGTAGAGTTTGTTTATGCGACAGATTAATTCTACCCTGATCATCTATTTCTATCACTTTAACTTTTAATGAGTCGCCGACTTTTACAACATCATCAACTTTATCTACACGATGCCAAGCCAGTTCGGAGATATGAACCAAGCCTTCTTGTTTGGGTAATATTTCTACAAAGGCGCCAAAGTTCATAAGACGAGTTACTTTGCCTTCATAAATTTCTCCTACTACCACTTGGCGCGTTAAATTCTTAATCCACTCGATGGCCTTGGCCGACGCCTCTTGATCTACCGCTGTTACCATAACCAAACCATCGTCTTCAATATCGATTTGTACGCCGGTAGCATCGATAATTTCATTAATAACCTTACCACCCGGGCCAATAACATCGCGAATTTTATCTGGCGGAATTCTAAGTGAAGTAATGCGCGGCGCGTAGGGTGATAAGTCAGCTCGCGGTTCGGGTATAGCTTGAGTCATAACTTTTAATACCTTGGCGCGCGCTGTCTTAGCTTGATCAATGGCCTCGTTTAAAATTTCTAAAGACACCCCGCCTAGTTTAATATCAAGTTGTATGGCCGTGATACCTTTGGAAGTTCCAGCAATTTTAAAATCCATATCACCGGCATGATCTTCAATGCCTTGAATGTCGGTTATGACGGCGTAATTGGTTTTATCATCCGGGTCGGCAAGCAGTCCCATGGCAATTCCCGCTACCGGCGCCGTGATGGGTACGCCGGCATCCATCAAAGCTAAACTGGATCCGCACACCGATGCTTGCGATGATGAACCGTTAGACGACAACACCTCTGATACTACTCTAATGGTGTAGGGAAATTTTTCTTTGTCAGGCAATACTGGCACTAACGCTTTTTCCGCTAAGGCGCCATGACCAACTTCCCTTCTACCCGGTGATCTAACTGGTGAAACTTCCCCCACCGAAAAACCGGGAAAGTTATAATGATGCATGTATCTTTTTTTACCGGCTTCTTCCATGCCATCTAAAGTTTGTTCCGCCGACGGTGCCGCTAAAGTTACCACCGACAGCACTTGCGTTTCACCGCGTTGAAACAAACCCGAGCCATGTGTGCGTGGCAGTACACCCACCGCAGCTTCCAGCGGACGAATTTCGTTTAGCTGGCGGCCGTCTACGCGCACCTTCTTTTGCAAAACCATTTGCCGCGCCGACACATCTAAGACATCTTCAAAAATTTTAAGCCCCAACGATCGCCCATCCTTATTTACTTCATTGTCTTGCTTTAACATGTCTTCCAGTTCGGCTTTTAACTCATCTACTTTAATATGATAGGTTTGGCGGTTAGTCTTGGTAAATAAATCGCTAACCTTGGGCTTTAGCCAATCATTTACTTTGGTCTTAATTTTATTAGTTTCTTCAGTTTCCTCGTTGGGGGTAACTTTGTTTTTACCTACCTCTTTAATGATTTTAACTATCCAGGGCACTAATTTAGCCACATGCTTGTGGCCAAAAGCAATAGCCTCTTGGATAATATTTTCAGGCGCCTCACTACCTTGGCCTTCAATCATCACTACATCAACGCTAGTTCCAGCTACTACTATATCTAGTTGGCTTTTAGCTCTAGCTTCATAAGCCGGGTTTAGCACCCACTCATTGTCAACCCTGCCAACACGAACTGCGGCAATGGGACCATTCCAGGGCACAGGTGAAATACCTAAAGCAATCGCAGCGGCAATAAGTGATGGAACGTCGGGGTCGTTGGCCTGGTCAACGGATAAAACGGTGATCATAACTTGTACATCTTTTCTTTCGGTACCTTTAAACAATGGCCTGATGGATCGGTCAATCATGCGGCCAGTTAATACCGCTTCATCGGTTGGGCGGCCTTCCCGTTTTATAAACCGTGAACCTTTTATTTTTCCAGCCGCATACAGCCGCTCCTCGTAATCTACTAGGAGTGGGAAAAAATCAATACCCTCGCGCGGTTCACGAGCTTGCACGGTCGTAGCTAGAACTTTAGTATCACCGTATTGAACTGTGCAGCTCCCATGAGCTTGGCCAGCTAGTTCTCCAACCGTTACCAGTAATTTTTTACCAGCCACTTCGGTGTCAAAACTTTTTTTTGCAGACATAACACTTACCTTTCTTTAGCGTCGATCACGAGTTCGTGGGGTGAGTGTTATTTGAGAAGAGCTTAATTCTTAACCCCTTAAAAATTAATCTCTCATCAAACAACACCCTGAACGCCCCGTCGACATTAATAATTATTTATATTTAGTCATTAAAAATTTTTTAGGATTAGTCGATAGGTCAAACCAACTATCAGCATTATCAATTAATTTAGATGAAGTAGTTTTGCCAAAAGCCAC
>Ga0209211_10002431_pt1 | contig 32160 bp, 43 predicted proteins | sample RifGroA2_FD_183992 | JGI IMG/M metagenome (GOLD analysis project Ga0209211, IMG submission 183992) | Groundwater microbial communities from Rifle, Colorado, USA - Groundwater A2 (SPAdes) (version 2) | ecosystem: Environmental > Aquatic > Deep subsurface > Groundwater | place: Rifle, Colorado...
TAAAAGGGAGTGCGCTAAATGAAAATGGAGATCCTGCAAATGGATTTATTGACCTTAAAGTTGTTGAAGGAGAATCAATTTTACTAAGCAAACACAATACAATAAATAACGGCTTTTTTTCAATGAATATAATTTTCCCGGAAGATATCAAAGCTGGAAGATATTTATTAGAATTGAGCGCGTATGAAGAAGAGTCCGGAGAGACAATTAATGAAAAAACAAATTTGGGCTTTACAGCATATAATATTGATGTAACTCAGGTTCCAACAAGTCTGGAAATCATTCTTGATAAAGAGGTGGTGCCTGGAACAAATGCAAAAATAAAGGCAGTATTGCATGACCAAACAGGAAAAAATATAGACTCGCTTGCAAAAATAACAATTAAAGACGATAAAAAAGGAATAATAGCGCAAACTGAAAAAGCAACAGACGAATATTTAGAAATCCCAATTGCTTATAACCAGAAATCTTCAGTGTGGGAAGTCCGCGCTGAATTTAATAGTTTAACAGCTGAATCAACTTTTTTAATTCAAGAAAAAAAAGATGTTAATATTTCATTAGTAAATAATACTTTAACAATAACTAATGTTGGAAATGTTCCTTATAACGACGCTGTAACAATAAAAATAGGCGATAAAATACTTTTTGTTGAAACCGGACTTGATGTAGATGAAAGCAAAAAATATAAATTGACTGCTCCCGACGGAGAATATCAAATTTCTGTTTTAAAAGAAGGAGGAGATGAATTAATACTAAGTTCTTTTTTAACAGGAAGAGTAATAAACGCTAAAGAGAAAAAAGGAATAAGGGGATTGTTTTCATTTGCCTGGATTTTTATTATTTTGATTTTAGGATATGTAACATATCTGTTTTTCAATAAACAGCGCAAAAAATCTTTTTTTGGATTTATGCCTTCTTTATTTGCAAAAAAAGAAAAGCCAATGATGATGGCCGGAATTGAACTTCCTTTAAAAAATTCTTCCAACTTAAAATCAAAAAGTCCTTTAATTGTTTCCTTGTCAATAAAAGGAACTCAGCAAAAAACCACAGCAGTCTGTCTGCATATTAAAAATTTAAGAGAAATACAAAAAACAAAAGGAGACACTGAAAAAATTCTTCAGAGAGCAATAGATTTTGCAGAAGACAATAAAGCCATGACATATGAGAATCAAGAATATCTTTTCTTTGTTTTGGCGCCGTTAAAAACAAAAACTTTTAAGAATGAGACAAACGCGCTGAAGATTGCGCAGGGAATAAAAAATTCTTTGACAGAGCAAAACAGATTATTCAAGCAAAAAATAAATTTCGGGATTTCTATAAATAATGGGCAGATAATTATAAAAAAAGAAGGGGAGTTAGCAAAATTCACAAGTCTTGGAAAGTTTATTGGAAATTCCAAGAGACTAACTTCATTTGGAGAGGAGATTATTTTTTCTAAAGAAGTTGCAGAAGCTCTGAAAACAGAAATAAAAGCAGAACAAATTAATAATGAGAGCGATGCATATCATATAAAAGAGATTAAAAAATACGGCACTCCTGAAAATAAAAAATTCGTAGATGATTTAGTCAGAAAGTGGGATAGGGAAAACAAAAAATAGGAATTTTTTGACAAATTCTGCTCGCGACCTCACTCGAGTTAATGAAAAATAAGGGGTAAATATTTAATTTCTTTGCAAAAAGTCATTTGTTCCCTGTCAAACCCAATTACCATAACAGCAAAGTTCAATAAATTTAATCTTTATCTAATGATGAGTTATTTAAGCTGTTTAGAGTAATAAACTATATTCGAGCGACTTTGGAGCGAGCAATTTTATTTTAATTCAAATTTATTCATATAAGAAATTCCATGTCCATCATCGTTTTTTTTATAATAAACTAATTCTTTGTTATCAGAAGTTATATAGAAGCATTCAGGAATAGAATCTTTATCAATATCATAGCAGCCTAATAAGTTTAATTCTTTATTTTCAAGTCCAATTTTTTTAAGGCACCCGCATTCTTTTGATACTAATTTGTCAAGTTGTTTTTCAAGATTTTCCATTTCTTTTTCAGCTTTCTTCACGCCTTCTTCATAAAATTCTTTAGCAGCCAAATAACTTCCAAAATCTAATCTTTCAAAAAAACCAGGTTTTTTATAATTATCCATAAATTTAGCCAAAATTTCATATGCTTTTACGCTATCAGGTTCTTCTTCAAGTCTTCCTTTCATTCCATTATAACTCCCTAAATTAAAAGTTAAAAAGAACAAACTTCCAGCAGTTATCAAACCTGCTCCAAGATAATTTTTTAAATTTTTCATACAACCCCTACTCTCTCCCTCTTTATAAATATTTCGTTACTTTGGAATTAAAACAATAGAAAGGGAGAAAGTTTAAATAGTATAAATCTTATAAAGATTATAAATGACAGCTTTAAAACATATACCTGTATCAGAACAAACTTGGAAAGTATTAGGAAAAATGAAAGAAGCTGGTGAAACATATGACTTATTGCTTCAAAAATTAATTCAGGAAGCAAATAGAGAGGCTCTTGCAGAAAAATTTAGGAAAGCTGAGAAAGGCGAAGGCGAATGGTTTTCTTTAAAGAGTAATAGTAAAAGGAAAAGAAAGGTATAGACTGCATATTGGTCGAACTTACACTGCTTTTTACATGATTGATGAAAGACAAAAAATTGTAAGAGTTGTTGAAATCCTTCCAATTAATCAAGCGCATAAAAAATATGGATATTAAAGAATTGTCCTGCAAAATTATTCTTTCTTCTCAAACCAATGTTCAATCTTCAGTCCAATTATTATTAATTCCCAGAAAATTCCTATCCCAATTAAAACAGCCCCTATAATAAACCCTGTTAAGAAAACAGAATTTGCTTTGCTAAAAAAGGCTAATGCAATTGAGCTTAAATCAAAAGGAACGCTTAAAGCTAAATTTGATGCAACAAATTTTGCAATTCCAGAAAGCGCAAGCAGGGGCAAAAATCCGACAATCAACAATGCTCCAAGAAGAATTGGAAAATTATTTTTCTTTTCAACTAACAAAAATACTAAAACAGCCAACAGAACAGAAAGAATTAAAAAAACATGAAATTGTTTTTTCCAAAAATCTTTTGCGTGCTGGGAAACTATAAACAAGGGGGTTTTAGACTCCTTAAAACATTCTAAAAATCCGCATTCATATTTTTTTAAATAATATCTGTCAATTAAAATATCAGTTTCTACATTAATTATTTCGTCTGTTCCTTTCGCAATTGTTTCGCAGGGTATTGCAAATGTATAATTAGTTGTCTCGTCATTGAAGGCATAATCTTGATTTGTCTTACAATGAGTTTGAAGAATTTTTACTTGTTCGTCAATTATAGTGTGATTAACTTCATTTTTAACAAATTCTTTAATAAAAGATTTAATCTGGGGCTTAACATTTTCATATTTTAGAGAATAATTCAGGGTTGCAAAAATTCCTAAAACTAAAAAAGAAATTAAAAGTATGACAGAAATAAAAACCAGTAAAGAACCTCTTATAAACCCCATATGCAATCAAAGAGAAAAGTGTTTTTAAAATCTACATCCTTTTCAAAACTTCAATTCTTTTTTCAATTGGCGGATGAGTTGAGCCCAAATTTTTAAAAGGATTAGAAAAAAATAATGGCGCAACAGCTTTACTAATTTTCTTTTCAACAGGAGCGTGTTCGTGTTTTATTTTTTCTAAAGCTTTAATCAAACCTTCAGGATAACGAGTAAATTTTACGGCAGTTGCATCAGCGCCATATTCTCTTTTTCTTGAAATTGACATCTGAACTAAGTAAACTGCAATAGGAGCAAGAATGGCTAAGGCAATTCCAATTATAATAAAGATTGCATTTTTTTTATCACCCCCTCCATGACTAAAAAATAAACTTCTCAAGAAGATCTGTGAAATAATTGCGACCATTCCGACCAAAACAGCAACGAGAGTGATATAACGAATATCATAATTTCCTACATGCCCTAATTCGTGAGCTAAAACTCCTTCTAATTCGCGTCTGTCTAATTTATTTAAAGCTCCTTCAGTTACGCAGATAACTGCATGTTTTGGATTGCGTCCAGAGGCAAAAGCATTAATTTGATTTGAAGACATAACATAAAGTTTAGGCATTGGAAGTCCTGAAGCAAGAGTCAACCCTTCAACTAAATCAAAAAACACTTTATGTTTTTCCCGAGACGCGGGTTTTGCTCCAACTGAAGCAATTGCAATCTTGTGTGAATTATAATAACTTATGACAACATAAAGAATTGCAAAAAGACTCGCAATAATCATAATAAAAGAAAAATATGCAGGAGAAAAAGCTCTTGAAATAACATATCCTAAAGCAACAATAAAAATAATAACAATTAAAATTAAGAAAAAAGATTTTGTTTTGTTTCCTGAAATCTGGTCTCTAAAGTCAATACGTTCCATAATTTGTTAAAGAAAAAAGAGATTATAAAATTACGCTTTTTTTGAATATTGTTTTAATTTTTTTAAATATTGAAATTGCTCGTTGCTTTCGCAACTCGATTATTTATAATTTCTACCATAAACAGCTTAATTAAATTAATATTCAATAAGAGATTAACTAAACTTACCGAATTTTACTGACACGATAATTTCCCTAAAATTTTTCTCCTCCCGACCCCGCTCGGTTTTTTCAAATTTGCCTTCAGAATAATATCTCGCAAAGTCGCTCGCATGATAGAATCTGGAAAAATTCAAATTAATTCTGCGAAGCCGAGAGTTTTTGGATGCGGCAAAAATTCTAAATTAATAACGACTTCACAAAGCTCTAGCAGGTTTTTTTCTTTTCCTTAATAACTCGCCACTTTCTGCTCCCGACTTCTCAAAATTTTTGACGCAATAATTTGTATTTTAATTCCATTTTGTCTCAACTAATTTATTGTCTTTATACACAATAATCCCTAAATTATCCTTGGAATTAATTGAATTTTTAAATCCTAAAGCTTCTTCAAGAGATCTAAATTGTTTTATTGAATATTTATACATTCCATTAATTTTATTTTCTTTTACAGAACATTCATACATTTTTTCAAGGCTATTTATTTTTCTTTTTAGCAATGGATTTGATGCTGCTGCTATTTGTATTTCGTAAAAAAATTCTGAAGTTTTATTTTCAGGCTGTCTTGCATTTTCAACCGGCAAATAAGAAACAAAATTAGTTTTAGAAATAGCCAAGTATAAAGTATCATCTATTCCGATTTTTTCATAATCTTTAAAATATTTATTAGGATTAAATGGCTTGTTATCTTTTCTTGCTTCAAAATGCAGATGAATTTTAGAAGATTTTTTATCAGACCTTACTTTTCCACTTCGCCCCATTTCACCTATTTTTTGCTGAGCTAAAATGGTATCTCCTTTTTCAACAAAAACTTTATTTAAATGAGCATAGATTGTTTCTATATCTTCATTGTGTTTTATTTTTACAACTTTCCCGTACCCGCTTTTATTTCCTGCAAATTCTACAACACCCGGAGCTACGGCAAGAATATTCGGTCTTTGAGCAAATTTTAATGACGCATTTCCAAGAATTCCAATATCTATTCCTTTATGAAATTCTGTTTTATTTTTTCTATAACCATAAACACAGGAAACCTGTCCGGTATCAACAGGAGAATAAAAAAATGAAACAGGTTTTTTTAATTCTTCAATAATAAATTGTTTCTTTTCTTCTTTTTCTTTATTGGAAATTATCTTGTTTAATTCATAAAGGGCATGCCCCGTATAACTTTTAATATCAGGAGAAAAAGTTTTGTTGGTTATTCCAATACCGAGATTAATTAAAAATAAATATTTTATAAATTTTAGCGGAATTTTCATATATTTTAAAAGACTCAAAACTATTTATTAATTTCTGTTTTGGAAAAGATATATAGCTAATTTTTTAACTTCTTAATAAATTACAGAGTTTTTCTAGAATACTTTTAAATTTCTCTTGTTTTAGCGAGCCTATTTTATATTTAATTCTTGTATTTTTTATCGTTGTAATTTTATCTATTCTTACAAAACTATTCTTTTTTAATCCTCCTCTGCTGAAATCTTTATTAAAAATAGGAATTTCCAATGATTTTTCTTGGGATGTTGCAGTTATTTGACAAATAATTAAATCTTCTCCTTTTGGAATTTTGATAATTAAAGCAGGTCTTCTTTTAAAACTCATTAAATCAGAAAATGGAAATTCTAAAACAACAACCTCTCCAGCTACAAATCTTTCCATGCTTCATCTTCCTCTTTACTAAGCCATGTTTCAGCTAATGACCCTTCAGAAAGCAAAGCCAAATCAGAAATTGATTTTTTCAAAATGATTTCATCATCTTTTTTAATTACAATTAATTTATCTCCTTCATTAATGCCTTTGCGCATTTCAATAGGAATTACTACCTGCCCCCTTGAACTCATTTTAGTTGTATCAATTATCATAAATAAGATTAATCTTATTTTGTATTTAAATGTTTTGATTAATTAATTAAGATATATAAAAAATTCACCGATATTTATTTAGTTTAATTAAAATGATTAATCCAAAAAATTAAAATTTCACATTCACAACTTTCTTTTCAACTTCAGCAATTTTTATGTATCCTTTTTCTTTAAATCCATACATATTTGCAAAGAAATTTCCTGGGAATGTTTTGCATTTGTTGTTATAAGATAAAATTGAATCATTATAAAACTGCCTTGAATATGCTATTTTGTCTTCTGTTGTTGTTAACTCATTTTGCAGCTGCAAGAAATTTGTATTTGCTTTTAAATCTGGATAATTTTCAGCGATTGCAAAAAGTTTGCCTAAAAATCCTTCAAGTTTATTATTTGCTTCCATCTTTGACTGAAGATTTTTAGCTCCAACAAGCGCCTTTCTTGCGTTATTTACGGATTCCATAATCCCTTTCTCGTGCTTCATATATCCTTTAACACTTTCCATTAAATTTGGAATCAAATCTGCTCGCCTTTTTAGCTGAACATCAATTTGGCTTAAAGAATTGTCAATTCTGTTGCTTAAAACTATAAATCTGTTGTAATAGCCAACGAATATAATTACAATTAGAGCAATTACTGCAATTAATATCCATAATGCTAAGATCATACCAAAGGAAGAGAAATTTAATTTATAAAAGTATCTTTCTAAAATTAATTTGTCAAATGTAACCCTTTTAAAAGGACATTAATTAGAAACATTTATAAAGATTAAAACTTTAAAATTAATATGACAAATTTAGATAATTATCTTAATCAAACAGGGAAAATCCTCTATGGAATCTTTACGTTTCCTTATAAGGTTCTGATTGGATATTACAATCCGGAGTATCAGCAAAAACTCAAAAAAAATAAAGAGTTGAAGGAAAAAATAAAAAGTTTAGACTCTGGATTAGAGCAAACTAAATTGGAAAGAGAAAATTTAGCTTCCCAACTTTTAAATAGAATAAATTTAAATAGAAAGATAATGGAGAATCATAAAAATAATTAATAAAATGTTCAACTATAGAAAAATTCCAGAAAACCCAGAAGAAAAAGACAAGAAGTACCAATTACTTATTAAGTACTATAAAAAAAATTCCGAAAAAAGATTTGTAAAGAAAACTGGTTTAGAAAAGGTATTAAGATATTGTAAGAGACCTAAAGAGGACTAAATAAGAATCAAACAACAGGGAATTTAAATAAACTATCCGACCTTCAAGATAGGATTTTTAGATTAATTTAAGAAAAAGTCAGAAAAGGATATAAGATTTTTAAAGTTTAATTTAACACATATTTTCTATTGCACAAATGTTTAAAATGCTTAAAAATCTCCCTTATTTAACAATCTAAAAATTTGTTTTAAAAATGAAAAATAAATTTTTCAAAATAAAAAACAGGAGTTTTTCATAATGGAAACTGAATGTCCAAAATGCAAGGGAACGAAGAGAATTTGTAAAAATGGAACAATACAGCCGTGCTGGGATTGTCTTAATAGCGGTGAAATGGACCAGCATTCTAAGAATTTAAAAGAGACAAATATAAAAATTTAGTTTATTTTTGAGAAATATATGTTATAGTAGAGAAGTTTTTATAAAGAAAATGTTTGTTTGGATTTTATGACTTGGAGAAAATATAAATCGCGTATAGATTTGGTTGATTCTAAGATTATAAAAGACGATTTTATTCTTGCTCAAGGTTCTACATTATCTTTTACTTTTTTAGATTCTAAAGAAAAACAAAATCCATTTAAAAGAAGCTTATGGGTTCCAGTTTTTTATATCTTTAAAATTCATAAAAATCATCCAATGAGACTCTTGCTTTCTGAAAGGGGTTTTTTTGATATTTGGCCTTTAAGTGATCTTAATTCTTCTAAAAAGAATTTTAGAACTCATATCGAAGTATATCGGGATAAGTTAAATTATGATTTATCTGCTTTTGTAATGGTGCCTTATGATTTAGATATAAAAGAGTATAGTCGATGGAAGAAATATGAACTTGAAAGGGGATTTGTTTCAATAGACAACAAAAAAAGCAAGGCTTCTTTATTGTATGCAAATAGATTTGATTGGGGTTTACATTCACAAGACTCGTTAATTTTTTCACAAGTTATGCCCTCTCAAGTTTTAGCTCATTTAGGTAATTGGGTTTATGAAGGCAGTAAAGTTGTTTCACATGATAAAACTTTTAATCAAAGGTTGGAAGGAATGGTGTCATGTTCTCCTGAACTTAGAGATAAAATTTTTCCAGAAATTAGAATAAATCTTGAAAAGAGATATAAAACACATTTATCTTTTAAGAGAAATTAATGCCTGTATCTTCTCCTCTTTTCAACTGATTTTACTCTTTCAAATATTTTTTCAAATTCTATTTTTCCCAAAATTTTTTCATATGATTTTAAAGCTTCTTTTATTAAAATTTCATAATTTTGAAAATGTTTTGCTTCAAAGGCGTGCTTCAAAAGATGCAAATCAACTGCTTTGTCTTCTATTTTTCTGCTGATATATCCTAATCCGAAATCTATGAAAAATACTTTATCTTTCCCCATTTGGGATGACTCTTGCTGAGCCTTCCCCAAGGGATGACTCCTCAAAGGATGACGTTGCTGCGCCTTCTGGTGAGCCTCAACCAGAATCATGTTGGAAGTTGTTAAATCTCCGTGAATAATGTCTTTTTTGTGAAGTTTTGCAACCGAGCTTCCGATTTCTCTGCAAATTTCTTTTTGCTTTTCTAATGCAAAATTATTAAGGTTTTCTGAAAGTTTTTTTCCTTCAATAAAAGGCATTGGTATTTGATAGATATTTGCTGTATGAGTTGGGGTTGGACAATTTATTATTTTAGATGCTTTTTCTAAAAGTTTTGTTTCTGATTTTGTTCTTCTTTTTCTTATTTGAGAATCTAAATTAGGATGCCTGTAAGATTTTTTTATTCGGTCTTTTATTATCCAATTATCTATTTTGAAGATTTTTGCTTCTGCGCCTTGCTGAATTTGTTTTAATTTCATTTTTTCTTTTTTTTAATTTCTCCTAGAATTACCAAGAAAAATGCAATAATCAGACCAAAGTCTATAACTAAACAATATCTACAAAGAGCTTTAAGGATAAATATCTGAAGGAAAATAAAATAAATCGCAATAATAAATCCCGTAATTACTGCATAAGCTATCAATAGCTGTTTGTTTTTTGTTGGCTTTTGCATTTGAGAAAAAGTAAGTATAGATAATATTAAAAAAATAAATATTCCATATACTGAATTGCTGATTCCAAAAAGAGAGGCATATTTTGAATTTTGAACAGCATTGCAATTTTCTTTTTCATTAATTCCGCAAAAATCAGAATTTCCAGTATTGCTAAATGTCAAAATCGCCGAGACCATCAAACTCGCGATAAAAATTATTAAAAGTATTTTGTATTTCATTGTATCTTGGCGAGGATATTTGAATTTTTAAATTTGATTATTTGACATTTAATTTGCTCGTTGCGAGGCAACTCGGATTTGGGAAAGATTACATGCATGGCAGATTAAATTATTTTCTTAATTTTTCAAGGATTATAAAGTTTAAATCTATTTCCAAGGATATCTTTTACTTTTTTTATTGAATAAGGTAATCCTCTTTTATCTTCAGAGTCATCCATTATCTTTATTATCCTTGGATAGTAATAGTCAAGAACCTTTTTAGGTATTTTTTTCTTATTTAATCCATTGTTCCATTCTTTTTGCATTTCTTCTATCATATAATTAATTATCAAACATTTATCTTGTATTCTATTTATATAATTTTTTAGATCAATTGTTTTTTTACCAAAAGATAAGGAAGTAATAATTCCAATTTTAGAATCTAAATTTCTAAAGTAAAAAGATTCATCTGGCAAAGGTAATTTATAATAAGGGATAAGTAATTCTTTATATGACTTAATCATATCTTCAATTTCTCTTATTTTAAATTTTAAACATTTTAAAAGATTTATTTGGTTTTGATTGTGTTCAACATTTTTTAAAAATTCTGATACAACAAAAATGACAATTGCAACCATTATTGATATTAAAGTATAATCCATTTTTTTCTATGGAATTTTTAATTTTTAAGAATTATTGTCATCAAAACCTCATCATTTTTTTCTTTCCAAACTTTTTCATTTTAAAATCCCGTCGCCCTATAAATTTAAAACTTCTGCATTCTCCAAGTTTCTAAAATCATTATCTGCAGTTATTAATCTTATTTTATTTATTATGGAAGTTGCGTAAATTAAAGAATCTATTGCAGGAATATTTTTATCCACTGAGAATTCTGATGCTTTTTCAGCTATTTTTTCATCTATTGAAAGAATGATGCTCTTCTTTTTTATAAAATTCATTTTGCTGTTTATTTCATTTTTTTCCATTTTTTTCTTTAAAAGTTTTGTTTTTATTTCAAAAAAAGATACTGCGGATAAAAATAATTGTTCGTCGATGTCGATTATCTCTTTAAAATTCCCATTAAATAAATAAGCAATCCAAATAGAAGAATCTAAAATTTTAAAATCTGTCACTTTTATGTCTTTCCTCTTGCATCTCTTTTAGCATGTCTTTTATTGTTTCTTTTTTTCCCATGTATCTTTTTAAAGATCCTGCATAGGATTCTTTTTTTGTTCTTTGAACTGATATTTTTATTATGGCGTCGTCATAAGAAGAGGCTTTTAATTCTTCTTTTAATTTTTTTAATAATAAAAGAGTTTTTTCGTTTATTTGTATTGTAGTAACCATATAATTATATGGCATATAACTATATAAATCTTTTCATGTTCAAAACATCATTTTCTTTTTTCCAAATTTCTTTGCGAGTTTCATAAGCTGTTTTTGATTTATTCCTTTAGACATATCCATATTTTCAATTCCGCCTTTTAGCATTTCTTTAAGCATTTTATATTGCTTTAATAATCCGCGAACATCTGAATTATTTACTCCTGCTCCCTGCGCAACTCTTGCAACTCTTGAATTTTCTTTTTCAAATATTTCAGGAGCTTCTTTTTCTTTTTCAGTCATTGATTTTATTATGTGCTGCCATTTTGAAATTTTAGCTTCCTGTGATTCAAGCGCTTTTTCCGGAATTTTTGCTTTTCCTAATCCCGGAATCAGAGATTTTATTTTTTCAAAACTTCCTAATTGAGACATTGATTTAGACTGCTCAACAACGTCGTCAAGAGTCAATTTCCCTTCCATTAAATTTTTTTGAATCTGCTCCTGCTTTCCTTCATCTGTTACTGATTTTATTTTTTCAATTAATGTAGACAAATCCCCCATTCCAAGAAGCCGGGATAAAAAAGATTCCGGATTAAAAATTTCAATGTCGTTAATTTTCTCGCCTGTAGTTATAAAATAAACTCCTGCTTTTGTTTCAGCGCAGGCTGTTAAAGCTCCTCCGCCCTTTGCAGTAGAATCCATTCTTGTTATTATGACTCCGGAAATATTCAACGCTTGTTTGAATTCATAAGCTTGTTTTTTTGCGGACTGCCCGATATCTGCAGGCATTATTAAAATTGTTTCTGTTGGTTTTATTTTTGAGTTTAATTCTTTAATTTCTTTAACTAATTCTTTGTCTAAAGTATGCCGTCCTGCCGTGTCAATCAAAACTAAGCCGTATTCTTTTAATTCTCCTTCAAATTTTTTCCAGGTTTTAACAGCGTCGGTTTCTTTTAAATCCACAAAAACATTTAGATTATTTCGTTCTCCCAACTGAATTAACTGCTCTTTTGCCGCTGGTCTGTGAACATCCAATCCGACTATTGCAGTTTTTTTGCCTCTTTTTGCAAACCAATTTGCAAGTTTTGCTGTCGTTGTTGTTTTTCCTGCGCCGTATAATCCAAGAAGCATCACCCTGTTTTGGTTTTTTTGTAATTTTAGCTCTTTAGATTCTCCAAGAATTTCAATAAGCTGTTCGTGAAGAACTTTTATTAAATGCTCTTTTTTTTCAAGCCCTTTTATTCTTTCATCAAATGCGGCTTTTCTTATTTTATCTGAAAGCTCTTTGACGAGAACGATATTTATGTCTGCTTCAATTAATGCTCTTTGCAAGTCTCGTATTATGCCGTCAACTAAATTTTTGTCAAGAAATATAGCATTTGCTATCTTGTCTGTTGTTTTTTTTAATATTTCTCCTAATCGTTCAAGCATGTTTTAATAAGAAATAGAAAGATTAAGAAGTTTTTGGTTTGAAAGATTACTTAAGATATTCATTAATTCCAGCTAGAACTTTATCATAAAATTTTTTATTTATTTTACACAAACTTTTTTTAATTATCCTTGAGTTTACAGTAAATATTCTGTGCGATTTTATCCAACTTTTGAATGGAAGTTTTCCATTTTCAAAGCAATTTTTTTCAATAAATATCCCTTCTTTTACAGTATTTGAAGTTACTAAACAGCATATTCTATCTTCGCTGTTGTTTATCTTTTTGTTTGAAATTATTAATGCTGGTCTTAATTTTGAGATGCTTAAATCAGTGTAAGGAAATGGGACTAAAACTATTTCTCTTTGTTCATACATTATTCCACCTCTCATCCATTTTGTTATCCCAATCTTTTTTTAGAATTTCCTGAGAAGCAAACATATTCATTATACTCTCATTTTCCATAATGTTTTTTATTTTTTCCATTTCAGCTACTCTTTGCTTAATGCATTTTCTAATAAACTCACTCCATTTTATCTCTGAATGCAATTTCATTTTGTTATAAACTGCATCATCAATAGATAGAGTTACATTAGTCATGTAAGAATAAGTGGGCTCACTTATTTAAATGTTTTTGTTTTTAGAGAGAAATAGAAAAATTAAGAATTTTTTGGTTGAGGAGTTATTTTGGATATAGAAGATTATATTGCGTTTTAATATAAAAAAAGGAGATTGGTTTACCTTCTAAATCATGCTTCATCATTTCTGCTTTTTCTGGAATATACACCAGCGTCTCTTTTTCTAAACACTGCAAGTTTATTACTAAATCGTCCTTTTTATCAATTGCAGCTTTTAGGTAGTTTTTTCCTTTTTCTTTATACGGGTTTTTTATTGTATTTTCAGGCAATCTTTCTATGGCGTTGTTTATTCTGTATATATCAACTGGACTTCCTTCGATAATTATTCCTTCTAATTTCATAATTTTTTATAATTTTTTTAGTTTAAAAATTAAATTATGCTTTAAAGTATATAATAAATTTTACAATCCCAACTTCTCCACAAATTTCTTTTTATCAAATTTTTCAAAGTCTTTGTATTCCTGCCCTGTTCCGAGAAAAAGAATTGGTTTTTTTGTTACATAACCGACGCTTAGAGCTGTTCCGCCTTTTTCATCAACATCTGCTTTTGTCAGAATAATTCCGTCAATTTTAATTGATGAATCAAAACTTTTTGCCTGTTCAACAGCGTCATTTCCTGTAATTGATTCTCCTATGAATATTTTTAAGTTTGGCTTGCAGACTTTTGAAATTTTTTCAATTTGCGCCATTAAATTTTTTGCAGTGTGCATTCGCCCGGCAGTATCAATTAAAACGCAATCAATATGTTTTTTTTCTGCGTACTTTATTGCGTCAAATCCGACTGAAGCAGGGTCGCTTTCATATTTATGCGCTACAACTTCTATTTCAAGTTTTTCCCCGTGTTTTTTAATCTGTTCTATTGACGCTGCTCTGAAAGTGTCTCCGGCAGCCAGAACACATGAGAAATTATTTTCTTTTAAAAAATAAGCCATTTTTGCAATTGTGGTTGTCTTTCCGCTTCCATTAATTCCGCAAAATAGAATTACATAAGGTTTGGAAGAATTTTCTTCTCTAAATTTTTTAATTTTAGCGAGAACATCAAATGGTTCTATGAAAATTTCTGCAAGAGTTTCTTTGAATGTTTCTTTTATCTCAGATTCAATTTCTTTTTTTGAAAGCTCTTTTCCTACAATTTTTTCTTTAAGTTCTTTAATTATTTTTTCTGCAACTTCTAAAGCAACATTATTTTCCAAAAGAAGTGTTTCAAGTTCTTCAGCATATACATCAAAATCTTTTTCAGAAATTTTTACTTTTGTAATTTTTGATAAAACTCTCTGGAAAAATCCTTTTTTCTTTTCTTCTTTTTCCTTTGATTTTTCTTCCTGCTTTATGTCTTCCCAGACTTTCTCGCCAAGCTCTCTTTCTTCAGGAATTTCCTCTCTTTTTTCAGCTTCTTTATATTCATGCTCTTCAATTGGCTTAAGTTCTTCTTTATTGGTTTCCCAGGGGGATGACACTGCTGTGCCTTCTCCAATAAGCTCTGTAATTGTTTCTGTTTTTTCCAGTGGTTCTAACTTAACTTTTTTAATTTTTTTAGGTTTTTCAATAGGTTCGGCTTTTTTTACCAACCCAGTTGCCCAGTTTTTTAATTTTTCACGAAGTTTATTAAACATAAAAATAAGAAATCGCAGGGAGTTTTAAAGGTTTTGAAAATACTTTAGTGAACTCGCAAGCCAATCATGCAAACATCGTCTGTCTGCTCATAAGATTTTCCGTTTTCGGGATTTATATGAGCCATCCAATCATTAAGAGTTTTATTTAAAATTTTTCTCTGTTCCTGCATAGGCTGGGCGTGGTTTTCCAAAAGTATTTCTTTCAACTCTCCTTCCTGCCTGAGCATTTTATTTAGATATCGGATAATTCAAAAATAAGCCAATACCGATACATTTATAAATTCTTAAAGATTAATAAATTTATGATAATAGATAAAACTTTGCGCAAAAGAATACTGGAAAAGAAGAAAAAACTGGTTTTACTCAGACCCCTAAACAAAGAACAACTAATTTTAATTAAAGAACAAATTAATATTGAGTATATTTATAATTCTACAGCTATAGAAGGGAATACCTTAAGCTTAAATGAAACTAAATTAATATTAGAAGAAGGCGTAACAATCTCCGGTAAATCATTAAGGGAGCATTTAGATGTGATTAATCAAAAAGAAGCTATTTCTTGGATTGAAAATTTTATTAAAAATAAAACAAAAATAAGAGAGGCAGACATTATAGAATTGCATAGATTAACCTTAAAAGGAATTTCAAATTATTGGGCTGGAAGATATAAAATATCTCAAAATAGAATAGTTGGATCAAAACTAAAAACAACCCCGCCTTATAAAGTACATTCTGAAATGAATAATTTAGTTTATGAAATTGAAAACAATAAAAAATTTAATACAATAGAATTGGCTGCTTATGCGCATCACGAATTTGTAAGGATTCATCCATTTATTGATGGAAATGGAAGAACCGCCAGATTATTAATGAATTTAATTTTAATGAGAAAAAGATATCCTCCAATTGCAATATTAAATAGAGAAAGGAAAAAATATTTTGATACGTTAGAAAAAGCGCATTCTGGTGATTTTAAAGATTTTTTTAATTTCGTTGCCAGGGCTGTTGAAAGATCTTTAAACTTATATTTAAATGCTTTAACTCCAACTAAAAAAAACACTGAATTAATTCCTTTAAAAGAGTTAGCAAAGGAGACGAAATACTCTCAAGAATATTTAAGCTTAAGAGCAAGACAGGGTAAATTGCCTGCTACAAAAATTAATAATATCTGGCATGCTGCAAGAAAAGATTTAAAAGAATATTTTAAGTCAAAGAGAAGATATCGGTAAAGTTAAAAATTAAGTATAACCGATACTACGATTAAAAATAAATTAAATTTTTAAATTCAAAATCTTCAAACTTTTATTCCCATGACCAGAAGATCATCAGCTTGTTCAAGAGTTCCTTTCCAGTTTTCTATTTTTTCTTCAAGAATTTCTTTTTGCTTTTCCATTGGCTCTTTTTGTATTGAAAGCAGGAGTTTTTTAAGATTTTTTTTCATAAATTTTTTGCCTTCCCCAAAATCTTTATTGCTTACATTGCCGCCAAATTGGTCTGAATAACCATCTGAAAAAATATAAATCAAGTCATTTTTTTTAAGTTCTATTTTGTTATAGCTAAAAGGTTTTGAATCTTCCTGATAACCAACGGGCATTTTATCTTCTTTAAATTCTTTTAATTCATTGTCTCTAATCAGGTAAAGAGGATTTTTTGCGCAGGCAAATTCAAGAGTGTTTTTTTGCTTGTCCCAAGAGCATAAAACGGCGTCCATTCCATCTTTATGCTCGCCTGCTTCCGAGCTTGATTTTAAGCTTTGGATTATTCCTTCCCGGACATAATCAAAAATTTCGTTTGGCTTTTCAATTTGTTTTACATTCAGGGCTTCATTCAGCAATGAGTTGTTTAAAGCATTCATCAATGCTCCCGGAACCCCGTGGCCAGTGCAGTCACACGCGGCAAAATATGTTTTATTATTTTTTTCTGCGAGCCAGTAAAAATCTCCTGAAACAATATCTTTTGGTTTGTACAAAATAAATGAATCAGGCAATAATTTTTCAATTGTCTTTTTTTCAGGAAGAAAGGACTGCTGAATTTCGCTTGCGTATTTGATGCTGTCAGTTATGTTTTTATTTTTTTCCTGAATTATTTCTTTAGCCTGCTTTTCTTTTTTTCTTCCTCTGTAAAACGAATAAGCTAAAAGACCAGACAACCCAAGAAAAGCGCCCAATCCCAAAAGCCCCCATTGTTGCTTTTCATTTTTTTCTTCAATGATTTGATTATCTTTCCTCAACATTTCATTATCTGCTTCTTTTTTTTCTGTTTCATAAATTGTCATAAGCTCGTTAATCTGCTTAGAACCCTGCTCATTAAATAAGGTATCTTTGATTTCAGAAAAAAGTTTGAAATATTTAAGGGCGCTGTCTGGTTTGTTCTGATCTTCATGAGTCTCCGAAAAAATTTTATAAATATCTTTTAGCAGTTCTGGACTATTAATTTCCTGCGCAAGAGAAAGGCTTTTATTTAAATGGAGCAGCGCTTGAGAAGGGTCTTTGTTTTTTAAATAAATTTCTCCAATGCTTAGGAGGTTTATTGCTAAGTTTCTTTTATCCCCCACATTTTTATTAATTTTTTCACTTTTTTGAAAGTATTCAAGGGCTTTCCCAAGATTATCTTCTTTTCTATATATATTAGCAATATTATTATAACAATCAGCTTTTTGAGCTTCATTGTTAATTTTTTCTGCAATTTTAAGGGAGTTGAAATAATGTATAAGCGCCATCTCATTTTTATTTTGTTTATCAAAAATTGTGCCAATGTTATTTAAAACCAAAGAAACTCCAAGAGAGTCATTAAGAGCTTTTTTAATATCTAAACTTTTATCAAAATATTCCAAAGATTTATCATCTTTTCCCTGTTTATCAAAAACTATACCAAGATTATTATATGCTTTAGAAATTTTAAAAGAATCTTGTAAATTTTCATATATCTTAAGTGCATTTGTATAATTTTCTGATGCTTTTTCATAATTTCCTTGAACTTCTAAAACAAGCGCTAAATTATTAAGCCCTCTCGCAATTCCAGAGCTGTCATTTTTTTGTGTTTTAATTTCAAGATATTTTTGAAAATCTTTTTTAGCTAACTCATACTCTCCTTTAGAATAATGCTCTATTGCTTTATTTGTTAGAGTATCTTCTGGAAATTGTTTTTCAATAATTTTATTTGTTTGCGGTTTTTCATAATTTTCACAACTATTAAAAATCAAATTTGCTCCTAATAAAATGCCTGCCAGTGTTTTTTTTATCATAAATTTTACAAGAAAGAGGAATATATAAAGTTTGTTATTCTTTCAAAGTTAGGACAATGTCTACTTGTTTCACTCGCAGAAATTAAGAAAATCATTATCACAAATCCCCTCTAACCCGCCCAATTATCCGCCAGAGCAAAGTTCATGAAAATGATTAATCACTTAAAACTAATAATTATACACGCTGTCTAGAGTAGAATTCTAAAAGAAACCTCGTGACTTTGGAGCGAGCAAATTTAATATTTTAAAAGAAATAAAAAAACTTTGTCTAAATTAGAAATTTTTTATCTGCTTCTACTAAATAAATTAAAAGTAGTTCTTGCCTTTGGAACATAACATTTTGTGCCATCCCAAGCTTTAACTTCATCCCATCTATCCATGTTAACTAAATCAACTCTTTTTGTTGCGAAACTTACTCTATCAGATTCCCTTATTCCTGTTGTTGAAGTTGATACGCATACTCCATTTAAAAGCCGTTGTCCTAACCGACATCCTGCAACTGTAGTGTCTTTTTGGACACACTGTCCATCTTTACAGACAGAACCTTCGATAATACAATCACTATCCGATGTGCATGACATTTCATCACCACTGCTTACAGATTTTTTAACAATATCAAATTCCCCCCTTGTTGTTGTAGCATCTCCAGTAATTTCGGCAGAAACAATTGACATACTTAATAAAAATATAAATGCAAAACTTATTATCATCAAACTCTTTTTCATATGTTAATTAGAAAAATATAGTATTTAAATGTTTTTATGATTAATTTCAAGAAAATTTGAAAAATATTTTTTTCCGTTTTTTTCCGCAAGCCAGTAAAAATCACCTGAAACAATATCTTTTGGCCTGAACAAAATAAAAGAATCTTCGCCAAGAATTTTTTTAGCCTCCTGTTCTCCCAAAAGCACCGACTCCTGAATATTTCTTGCGTATCTAATGCTGTCTGTTATTTCTTTTTTTTGCTTTTTTAGAACAGCATTTAATTTACCTTCTTTTTTCTTTTCCCTGTAAAAATAAGCCCCGCCTCCAGCCAACAGAGTTACAATTCCCGCTAATCCCAATAATCCCCACTTTTGCTTTTCATTTTTTTCTTCAATGATTTGATTGTCTTTTCTTAATAATTCATTTTCACTCTCTTTTTTTTCTGTTTCATAAATTGTTGAAAGTTCTGCAACCTGTTTTAAACTTTTTTCATTAAGGAGAGTGTCTTTGGTTTGGGAGAAAAGTTTGAAATATTTAAGGGTGCTGTCTGGTTTGTTCTGAGCTTCGTAAGTTTCTGAGAATATTTGATAAACCTGTTTTAATAAATCCGGATTATTAATTTCCTGCGCAAGAGAAAAGCTTTTATTTAAATGAAGCAACGCCTGAGAAGGGTCTTTATTTTTTAAATAAATTTCTCCAATATTCATTAAGTTTATTGCCAACCCTTCTTTGTCTCTGATAGCTTCTTTAATTTTCATACTTTTTTGGAGATATTCAAGGGATTTTCCGAGATTATTTTCTTTCTTATATATATTAGCAATATTATTAAGAGAAATTGATTCCTGAACTTTATTTTTAATTTTTTCTGCAATTTTGAGCGAGTTGAAATAATGTATAAGCGCCATCTCATTTTTATTTTGTTTATCAAAAATTATGCCAATATTATTTAAAACCTGAGAAACTCCAAGAGAATCATTAATAGCTTTTTTAATATCTAAACTTTTATTAAAATATTCTAATGCTTGAGCATCTTTTCCCTGTTTATCAAAAACTATGCCAAGATCATTGCTTGTTTCAGAAATAAATAAAGAGTCTGAAAATTTGTCATAAATTTTTAAGGCCTTTGTATAATTTTGAACAGCATCATTATAATTCCCTTGCTCTGCAAAAATCTTGCCAAGATTATAAAGTCCGTCCGCAATTCCTAAACTATCTTTTTCAGATGTTTTAATTTCTAAGAATTTTGAAAAGTCTTTTTTTGCAAGTTCATAATTTCCCAAATTTTTGTTAATATCGCCTTTTCTTACTAAAGCTCCTGAATGCCCTTTTTCATAATTAATTTCTTCTGCTAATTTTTGAATTGAATCCAAAAGTGTGAGGGCTTTTTTTGGGTTTTTGTCTCTTAATTCATAAGCATAATTGTTTAGAGAATCAATTTTTGCAAATTCTGGAGTTTGTATTTCTTGAATTGTTTTTGTTTGCGGTTTTTCACAAGAAGAAAATAATAAATTACCGATTAAACTTGTTCCTAATAAAATGCCTGTTAGTGATTTTTTCATAGTTGGATGAATATTCAAAGATATTTAAATCTTTAGGATTTGTTATTATTACATAATTAAAACACTATAAATCCTGTTTTATAGACATTAAATTATTAGTGGTTTTGAGAATAGAAAAGTATATAAACTTTAAAGTGGTATCATGATTATGCAACAACCCTCTTTGCAGGATTGTGAGGCAATGTCTTCTTATATAGAATCTTCTAACTCTTTTTATCAAAATTTGTTAGGATACAAATTAGAACAAACTTCTTTACAACAAATTCCAGAAAATAAATGGAATGAATTTGCTCAAGTAAGAAGATTAAATCCAAATTCATCAGGAATTTATCTTCCAAGAAGTCAAACAGCTGTAATTCAAGAAGAAAATCCTTTAAGTTTATTTCATGAATATTTTGGACATGGACTTTATTGTGAGCAGTCTTTACAAGGGAGAAAATTAGTTAAGTTAGAAAGAAAATTATTGGAAGAAGAAAAACAGGAATTTCAAAAAAGAAAATTTACATTAGAAGATTTGCAAAATTTCAGACAACGAAATAAAATTTTTCAAGAATTAGACGAATTTAGAAAACAAAATTTAGCGCAATACGAATTATTTGCAATCTGGACAGAATATTTACTTAGTGGAGAATTTAATTTAAAAGATGAGTTTGAGATGAAATATGATTCTTTTTTAAGAGAAGAAAAAGAGGCTGTTGATTCTGTTATTAATTTTTCTCAAAAATATGGAAACTTGGCAACTTTTTATGCTCAAGGAATGGCAAGGAAAACTACAGCGGAGAGAGTTAAGGGGTTGCTTACAAATTTGTATAGACAAAAATTAGATTCAATAAAAATAGGAGTTTTGTTTGGTTCAAAAAGGGAATTCTCCGATATAGATATTTATTTAGTTTCGGATGAAATGGAGCCATTTCATGCAGACTGGATTGATACAAGAGTTCACACTCAAGAAAGATTTGAAGAAGGCATAAGAAATTTTGATGTAAGAGTAACAGATCCAATATTTTCTGGAGAATTTGTTTTTGGCGATAGAGATTATTTTAAACAACAAAAACAAAAACTAAGAGAACAACCAATAACCGAAGAAGCATTGAAACACAATTTTAAAAAATCAGAGGATTATAGAAATTTAGCAAAAGAAGAGTTTGAACTTTGCGACCAAGTTGAAAACCACTCGTCTTATACCGAAACCCATTTAGCAAATGCTTTAGCTTTAAAGGAAGGTTTAAGATTATTTATAAAAAAAGATTTACTTTCATACTTAAAAAGAGCGTCAGCAGAGGGCGACAAACCACTGCAATTACAAGGGAGGTATAAAAAATGCAACTTGAACAAACTTTAGGAAGATATCAACTAATGCAAACACAAAGAACTCAAGAGAGAGAAAGAGTTTATACTATTTTAAACTTGGAATCTTTGAGTGCTAGTGCTTTATATAGCGAATCTAGAAAGATCATTGAAAGAAAAGGAACGGTTGAGACAGTTATCCCAAAATTTATCAATGACGACACTGTAAAAGTTTATTACAATCCTCTTACTGGAAAGACAGATGTAGCTTATCAGAATGGGGGAGAAAAACACTCAAATTTTGCAGGTTCTGGGAGAATGATTAACATTGATAAAGGAAGCAGATCTTAAAAAAAATGAAACCTAAAATTTTGGGAATGGGAAGCGAGAGTTATCCCGAAGGAAGAATTGATTCCTTCAAGATAGATGAGAAAGAAGGACATTGGGAGTCCATAGTTGATTGCTTGGTAGAATTTGGATTCAAGGACGAATCCATAAGAGCAGACATAGATATGACTTTAGAACAACCAAGAGATTATCTTTTTCTTTATTTGAATTCAAAATTGAAAGTCCATTTATCTGCGGAAGAATCCGAAGATTTTTTCACAATAAGATTTGACACTTCTCTTCCAAAAGAAAAGATTGTAAAAATTTTTGAAAAGCACTTCCAATTTCCAAAATAAATCCAATTCCTCTCCTCTTTAAGTTAAAAGAAGTTCTTTCAAACAAATAATTTTATTTATGGCTTCGTAAGGAGCCATTTTATTTTTTTGAACAGAAATATTTAAAAAAAACATTTCTCTATTTAAAATATGAAAAAGAGTTTAGTGATTTGGAGTATTTCTTTAGTGTTATTAGTTAGTTTAAGTTTTTGTGCTCAAAAAGCAAAGACATTATGAAGAGGATAAATAATTTCTAATTTAGAATAAATTTTTTTTACAATTTTGGTTTTTATTCTTCAATATCTTCTTTAATTATTGTTTTTCTCCCGGAAAAATCAGCTTTTCTCTTTGCGCGGTTTATTATCTCCTTTGCTTTTTGATCTAAAAGTTTATTAATTTTTTCAACTGCCTCTTTGCTTGGTCTCTTGCCTATTTTTCTTATTAATGCTTTCAGCTTGTTTTTATTTATCATTATGAAAAACTCCTGTTTTTTATTTCCATTATGAAAAACTCCTTTATGCCCCTCCTGGGGTATGTTTTTTATCTTTATGCAAAATTTCCTGTTTTGTATCATTATGAAAAACTCCTGTTTTTTATTTATCATGTCTGTGAAATAAGAATATTTTTTTTAGTATAATTTGTCTCCCATTTTGTTAAAAATTCTTCAAATATAAGTGAGTTTTCTGTTGGAACTTCAAAAACGCCTTTTCCAAGGGGAATTATACTTAATTGTTTAAGAATTCCCTTTTCTTTTCTTCGTCCAATTAATGCATATGTGAATTTAGTTTTTTTATTATGGCTAAAATTTTTTAAGCTGTATGTGAACAGAGAACTTCCTTTAAATCCGATTCTTTCAGAGAATTTTTCTTTATATAACAAGCTATAACCTTCAATCAAAATTCCCTGCTTTGCAAGAAACTCTTTTTCAAATAATTCTTTGAGGTTTATTGTTTTCACATCTAATTTATCTTTTCTTGAAATTAAAACTTTAAATTTGTGGGCAATATCCGTTCTTTCTTTTAAGGAAGATTTTTCAAAAATGAGCAGAATATCTATGTCTTCTGGTTTTTCTTTTCCTTTTGCAAATGAGCCATACAGCACAATATCAAAAATTTCAGCGCCTTTTGCAAAGTTTTTAGATTTTGATATTAAGTATTTTAAATAATCTTTTTGCATCTTCTTTTAACATCTCTGAGTTTCTTTAATTTGGCTTTTTCCTGAAGACGAATTAATGAAAATTTTTCCTGAATTTTCTTTATTTAGTTTTGATTTATAACTGTCCTGGTAAAAAGGAAAATCTTTGTCAATTAATCTATAAATTTCAGGATATCTAAACTGCAAAATTCTAAATCTTTCAGCATGGTTACTCGGCATCTTTCCTTCTTTCAGCAATACAAATAAATCAAATAATGAAGAAATCGCTTTGAAAAACAGGGTAACAGCCGAGTTATATTCTTTTCTCAGCTTCTAAAGCATTTTTATAATATTCTAATGAATTTTCTTTTAAAATTTTCTGAAGTTCTTCATTCATAGGTATATAACCAAAAAGCGTTATTTAAATCTCTTGGTTGTATTATATAACTAAGGAAATTATAAAATCCGAGGGATTTTTTGATTGGCTGACTGGAGATGCTACTGTACAAAGAAGTGGAACTGCTGTTCGAGCAACATCTGTTGCAGGCGCTGATGCTGATTCAACATTTGGAGCAACTGGAACATTTGGATTAGCTAAGCTTAGGGGATTTAATATAGTAGAAAGCGCTACTCCTGGCGTGGGTTGTTATATTCAATCACAAAGGACAAGTTTACTTAATAGAGTTGGATTCAGAACTAGTACTACTCGTGATTAATTAGGCACACAGATAAGTCCTTAGAAATTTCTTAAAGAAGAAAAAATTAGTTTTATTTTTAAAGCATTTATTGTTAAATAGTTGAAAAGTTATTTACCCCTTACATAGTAAAATAAATATTGTAAAGGGTAAGATTTATAAACCAGAAATCTATAGAGCAATATGGTATATATCTATAAAAAAATAATTTCCGGGAAACCATATTATTATCTGAGAGCAAGTGAGAGAAAGGGCAAAAAAATGATAATAAAGGATATTGGTTATTTAGGAAGCTCAATAGATGAAGTTAGGAAAAATCTGAACTTAAGCAAATATAAAAAGAAAATAAAAAAAACATACTGGACAATTCATAGTTTTTTGGAATCAAATCACTGGCTTGAGAAAGCGCAAAAATCAAAGTTAAAAAAAGATGAATTTTTGGGAGAAAAAACAGAAGAAGTTGAATCTTGCAAGTTGCATTATAATTCTGTTTTTGGCGAGATGGATTCTGCCACAAAAAAAGAGATTCTTAAAAATTTTATTATAGAATTTGCATTTAATACTGCTTCAATTGAAGGAAATACCATAAACCTTGCGGAAGCAAGAAATCTTTTAGAAAATGGACTGACTCCAGAGAATAAAACATTAAGGGAAATTTATGACCTGCAAAATACTGAAAAGGTTTTTTTTGAATTATTAAATCCAGTAGAAGAAATAACCCAGAATTTAATAATAAAAATTCACGATGCTCTTTTAGCTAATATTGATGCAAGAAAAGGGTATAGAACAACTGAAGTAAGAGTAATAAAAAGCAACTTTAAGGCAACTCCTGCCCTATATGTAAAAACAGACATGGATTTATTATTAAAATGGTATAATAAAAACAGCAATAAAATTCATCCTTTTGTGTTGGCAGTTATTTTTCATCATAAATTTGAAAAAATTCACCCTTTTATGGACGGAAATGGAAGAACAGGAAGAATATTATTAAACTACATTCTAATAAAAAATGATTATCCGCCTTTAATAATTTATAAAAAAACAAGAGCAGAATATCTTGAAGTTTTAAGAAAAGCAGACAAAAGTGAATTAACAAAATGGGGGTATGAAGATTATTCCCAGTTAGTTAAGTTTGTTGCAGATGAATTAATTTTAAGTTATTGGAATATTTTTTTGTAAAAATTTTCTGTTTTTTGTGACTCCTTTTTAAATTACCTAAACTCTTATAAATAAAATTTTCTTTTATTTTTAAGATGGTGAATTATAAAGTTTATTTGTTCAGGCATGGAAAGACCTTTTTTAATGCAAAAGGCATTTTTACGGGATGGAAAGAATCAAAACTTACTTCTGAAGGAATAGGGAATGCAAAAAAAGTCGCTGAAATCTTAAAAAAGAAGAAATTTCAAGTTGCTTTTCAAACCAGATTATCCCGAAGCAAAGACACTTTAAAATATGTTTTAAAATTTCACCCGGAATGCAAGAAAATTATTACTGATGACAGGATGATTGAAAGAAGCTACGGAATTTTAGAAGGAACATCTCATAAAAATTTTATTGACGAAATCGGGAAAAAGATTGTTGATTTAAAAATTGAGGGCAATGCTATTGAAAATTTAAGCCAAAATGAAAGAAAAAAAGTTGAGAAATTTTTAGGTGAAGAAGAATATAAAACAATTCACAGGGGATATAATGTCGCTGTCCCGAAAGGCGAGTCTTTTGCAGATGTTGAAAAAAGAGTTAAAAAATTTATTATTTATTTAAAGAAATTTATCAAGAAAAACAAAGTAAATGCTGCGATTTCTGCGCACGGAAATTCTATAAGGCTCTTTAGGAAAATCATGGAAAAAACTTCAAAAAACAAGGCAGTTGGATGGTTTATCCCTTATGACAAGGTTTTTGAATATAACTTTGGGAGTTAATTGCTATTTATTATAGAAATAAATAAAAACTAAAAATTACTAAATATTAAAATGAAAAATAAATTTTTCAAAATAAAAAACAGGAGTTTTTCATAGTAATAAAAATTCAGGAGAATTTTCATGATGATAACTTACAATGACCTTTACGAATCTGCAAAACAGGAAAGATATTCCGAACAGCTGCAGCCGCTTTCAAAAAATTTTATTATAGACGTTTCAAAATATCTCAAAGAAAAAAAGCAGTTTACTTTAAAAGAATCAGAAGAATTTTCCGGAGTTATTAACAAGACAAAGAAACAACTTGAAAATGCAGTTACTTTTTTTAAAGAGCTTATTGTCAGAAGAAGAAAGAAAATTTTGAATTTGGTTTTAATCGCTGCTGAGACTGGCATTTCTAAGAGAGATTTTGAGAATATGCTTGATTTTGAAAAAGAGCTGTTTGAGGAGCTTATGAAATGCATGGATTTTTCTGATAAAAAATTGAATAAACTTTTAAATAATAAATTAGAGAATATCCAAAACAATGAAATGGTTATTTTTAAAGAGGATGTTGAAGGTTTTGTCGGATTAGATGCAGAAAATATGGGGCCATTTGAAAAAGGCCAGATTGTAAACATTCCAAAACAAATTGCAGAAATATTAGCTGAAGGCGGAAAAGTAGAAAAAGTTTTGGAGTAAATTTATATACTTAATTTTTATTAATTTTTCTATGAAAAATCTCCGCGGCCAATTAACAATCTTCATAATAATCGCAATTTTAATCGTCGCTGTTGTTGTGTTGTTTTTTAGTTTGCGTGGAACTTTGTAAAAAGAAAAATCCGTTTCTCCTGAAACAGCTGAAATTCAAAATTTTGTGCAAAATTGTTTAGATGATTCTTTAGAAAGTGTTGTATTTAAAGTCGGCGAAAATGGAGGATATTATTTTCCTTCAAGTGCTCCGGCAACGACGCCGGTTTTAGAAATTCCTTATTATATCAAAGATAATAACAATTTAATGCCTCGCAAAGAAAAAATTCAGGAACAAATTTCAAAAGGAGTTGCAAGGGAATTGATTTTTTGTCTTAGAGATTTCACGATTTTTACAAATGAATATGAGATTACAAAAGGCAAAATAAATCCTCCCGAAGTTGTTATTGAGCCAGAAAGAGTTTTGGTTGAACTGAATTATCCTTTAACAATTAAAAAAGGAGAAAGTCATTCAAAAATTGAAGATTTTAATTCAGAAGTTCCCGTTAGGTTGGGAATTGTTTATGGTGCTGTTGCGGAGTTTGTTGGGGAAGAGTTAAAACAAGAAGGTCTTTGTTTAAGCTGTTTAACAGACATTCAAGGAAAATATACTGTTTTCATAGACGGTCATTATTATAAAGAAACAGATGATATAATCTTTATAGCTGTAGATAAAGAAGAATATTTTGAAAAAAGTGAAGAAGTATTTAAATATGTATTCGCAATAGAGCAAAAATGAGATTTATTAAAATAAAATCAAACTTAATTTTTGGAATTATTTTAGTTTTTTTAGCTTTTGCTTTTATCGGAGAAAGTTCTTTATCAGCTCAACTTACAGAAATTGAAGGAATTAGTTCAGAAGATTATTCTTATCAAGGAGAAAATTCTGAAATTCAAGGGGAAGTAATGGTGTGTAAAGAAGGATTTGAAAATTGTAAGATAGAAATAACTCCAAAAGGCGGTGGATCAATAAATCTTGAATTAACTCAGGGTATAAACTACGATCCAGCTTCGGGAAAAATCTCTGTTACAGAATCTGGCGCGAGTTTTAAAATAGGGGATGTAAATTTTTCAAATATAGATTCTGGAAATATTATTTTAGATCAAAAGACAGGAGAAATTTCTGAAGCAAAATTTACAACAAATTCTGAAGGGGGAACATATGATTTTGGGGTTGTTTCTTTTAGTGTTGAATCAGGTGAAGTAAATTTTAATTTGAATGAAAGGTCATTAATTTTGCCCGAAGAATCTGTTTTAGAAGATTTTGATAGCGAATTATTCTTTAAAAAATTTGAAAATGAGGGATTGATTGTTGAGGGAAAAAATCTGGAAATTTCTGAAGGTCTTTCTAATAAAATTTTCGGTAATCCTTCAGAAAAGTTCAAAAAACTTTCAGGAAAAATTGGTCTTGGTCAAGCCAAAGAACTAATAAATATAGAAAAAGGAATTTTGAAAAAAGATCCGGATAAATATTTTATTTTTGTTCCAGAAGAAGAAACAATTTCTTTTCCAGATGTTGGAATAAACATTGAAACAGCTTCTAAAAAAACTTTTGTCAGCTTTTTGGGAAATAAAGAAGTACTATCTGATCTGGAAAGTATGGGGCGTCCAGGGAGTTATGCTTTAAGAGAAGAAAACTTTATTATAGAATCAGGAGGATATCCTGGTTATGTTTCTCTAGCAGAGGATAGAGTTTATGCAGATTCTGGAGTGTTTGAAGACAAAAACAGCGTTGCACTAATGTTCAATAAAAATTCGCATTATGCTGGTTTTGATGTTGGAGAGAACGGACATTTTTCTTTCAAAATTGACGCTGGAAGCGCAGAATTAAGTGAAGGCAAAATAAATATTGTTGAAAATATAAATCCAATGTATTGGATAGAAAATGATGGAGATGCTATAGAAAAAGAAAGTTCCGGAACTACTTTACTCCATTTTAAAGAAGGAAAAAAGGGAACGGCTCCTGTTGCCAGTGGTTTTAGTGTTTTCAGTAAAGATAGTGGAGAATTTCTTTTTTCTATGCCTTCAAGAGGATATTATGAAAATGCTAAAGAAGAAAAGGCGCCTCTTAGTCAGATTATTTACTTTCAGAGTAAAAAAGGTTTGCCAGTTTATATTATTGATTCTGAAAGTAGGGGAAAAGTCTCTGAATTTATAACCTTACCTGAAGCATATAAAAAAAGAAGTGAAGTAGCAACTTTTTATTATAATTCTCTTTTTGAAAAAAACTAATAGTTCATTTATCTGCAAATTTATATTTTGTATTTTTTTTATCTTTATTCCATACGATAGTAATATCCTTCTTTTTTTTAAATTTTATATTTTTTTTATAACTATCTTGCATAGTAGAATCTATTTTGTCAAAAATAAGCAGAGCATTTTTGTTAATTGTCTTATCATTTAACTTTTGGGGAATATAATACGAATCTGTTCCGGGAACTCTAACTGGTTTTTTTGGATAATTTTTATCTAGTTTTCGTCTAAGATTCCACAAATATCCAAAAGTTATCTCTCCTTCTTTTTCCAGAATTGATTTTTTAAGTGAATCTCTTTTTGATTTTTCAAGGTTCATTAGCCATCTTGCTAATTCTCGGTTTTCCCAAGCGCTAATCTGATCAGGACCTCTTTCTTTTTCATAATCAAAAGCATCAAGATAATTGATTGGTGTTTTATACACTCTGAATGTATCGGTCATACTGCCATCTCTATGAAGTTTTTCTAAATATATAGTGTCAATCCTATATTCTCCCAGAAAATATCCAAGTATATTTTCTAAAAGGCTGTCTTCTTTTAGGCCTTGATAATCTTTGTAGATTTTTTGGTTGTACTGGATGGTAATGCTGTCTTTTTTTTGTTTATAATTATTATAAAGATCTTCTTTTTCGGGATTAAAAACTCTATCAAGACTATCCACTTTTTTCCTAAAACCATTCATAAGGCTGTCTGGGAGAAAAAATTCTAAAGAATTGTTTTTATCTTCAACACCTATTTTTTTCTTATAATAATTTTGGTAAATGTTATAGATGCTGTCTTTTTTTTGACTATATCTTGCTTTTATAGATTTTTCGGTTTCATAGTAATTTATATAAAGATTCTCTTGTTTTTGTTTGTAGAACTCATAAATGTCTTTATCATTTTGTTGATAGTCAGCAGTTGTTTGAGCTTGTAAATTATTTACAGAATTAAAATACGAAGCTCCGATTAAACTTAACCCGGCAAAACCGATTTTCAATTTATTCAATAAACCTTTTCCCATTGTATAAAATACAAGGACAAGCTTATAAATATTACTTTTGTGTAATTTTTAAGGGACTACTTATGCTGGGTGAATTTGTTGGTCCTAAAATATCCTCAAAGAAAACAAAAAAACCTGCGTTAAAAACATCTCTTTGAGATTTTCGCATCAGTCTTAGAAACTTGCGGTTCAAAGCCTGTAGAGGGATTCAAACCCCCGACCTACTCATTACAAGTGAGTTGCTCTATCACTGAGCTATACAGGCACATTATTGATTATTTTTTTTAATTTAAAAAGCTGTTTGTTCATCAGATACAAAATTTTGGAAAGAAATTTGTTATGATTATACGATGTAATTGTATAGATAATTTCAAAATTAATAAAATCCAAATAGATTATAATTTAAGTTTTATTCTTTTAACTCTTCTTCGGAAGATTTTTTTAAATCTTCGCTCGCTTCCTGCGATTCTTCTTCAAAAATATTTTCAGTATCTTCTTTAATTTTTTCTTTTTTAGTTCGGATTTCTTTTTCACCTTCTTTTTTAGGCACAGCAGTGTCATCCTTTGAGGAATTTTCTAAAAATTTTTCAACTTTTAAAATTCTTATTTCACAGAATGATAAAGGATAAATTTTTTTTAATTTTAGACTTAATTCTTTTTGAATTTTACCTCTCAAAACATCTTCAAATACTTTCTCTGAATCTTCTGATTTAATTGCCTTCATTAATTCTTCTTTTGCTTTTTCTCTTAATGCTTTTTTAATCTGTCTTGAAACTCTTGCGCGCGTTACAAATAAAGGTTTTATTCTTAACTGAGCGTCTTTACATTCTGCCGAAAAAGAATCTTCTACATAATCCGTGCCTTTTCTAACAACTCTCTGTAATAGGCTGGACAGAAGATTTATTTCCATTGGAACCGCAATAGCATTATCTTTTTCAACACTTACCTTTAATCGCAAGAGAATATTTTTTCCCTTTAAAATCCGAGTAAGATCATATTTTATATCTCTGCCTTCTAGCTCTTTTATATCAAATGCATACAGCTGTGTTTGTTTTCTAATTAGGGGGATATCAACTTCAAAAAACTTTTTTCTTTTTTTTGTTATTGCCATTTTATTCCTGAACTACTTTTCCTGCCCTTTTATTTCTTCTTCCCTGCCTGTATTTTGATTTTTTGCAGACAGAACAAGTATACATTATATTAGATTTTTTATTAGTTTTTGTTTTTCTCTTGAATTTTGATACAGCTGGTTTTGAACCCCATTTACCTTTGTTTCCTATTCCTCTTCCGAGCCCGCGTTTTTTAGCTCGTGAAATGCTTCCTCTTGTGAGAGTTCCTCTTTTGCCTCCTGTCGAGATTATCTTTATTTTTTGTTTTGTTTTTTTATTACAATACGGGCAAAATCGATTAGTTTCTTTTGGTAGTTTCATATTGAGAAAAGATAATTTGGCTTTTTAAAATCTTTGTTGGGGTTTTTGATTAAATGGTCCCACGCAGAATTGAACTGCGATCTTGTCCACGTCAAGGACATATCTTAGCCATTGGACTATGGGACCTTACGCGGAAGCTAACTTTTATTTATATTTAAATATTCTGACGCAATGCCGGGCATTTAGAAAGATTTAAATAATTTGATTAATAAATTTATTCATGGCAAAAAAAGTTTGGTTGTTTGCAGTGTACATTATTATTGCGGTTTATATTTTAAATATGGGCTTTAATTTTGTTTCATTGCCGGATGCTTTTCTGGAGATAAATAAATGGTTTTTAGGCGCTGCAGGAGTTTTGCTTGTTATTGACAGCTTTAGATTTCTTAAAGACACTTACGGCTACGGAAATTACTGATTAACTTTAAATAATTAATTTTATATATTGTTTTTTATTAGAGGCTTTATGAAAAACAAAAAAGCCCAGCTTACGATTTTTATAATAATTGCAATTTTTATCATCGCTGTTGTTGTGTTGTTTTTTACATTGAAAGGAACTTTACAAAAAGAAAAACCAATAAGTCCTGAAACAGCTGAAATTCAAAACTTTGTTCAGGAATGTTTAGACGATTCTTTAGAAGAGGTTGTATTCAAAGTCGGCGAAAATGGAGGATATTATTTTCCTTCAAGTGC
>Ga0209211_10002432_pt1 | contig 32151 bp, 22 predicted proteins | sample RifGroA2_FD_183992 | JGI IMG/M metagenome (GOLD analysis project Ga0209211, IMG submission 183992) | Groundwater microbial communities from Rifle, Colorado, USA - Groundwater A2 (SPAdes) (version 2) | ecosystem: Environmental > Aquatic > Deep subsurface > Groundwater | place: Rifle, Colorado...
TATGCATTCGAAGTAACAAAATCTTACATTCGAATATACATATTTGTATATGCAGAGAAAATAAAGTATATGATGCAGAATTACTGTTGACGATAACTTTGTTTTGTGTTTTCATAAGGCAATTGGCTCGATTAGCGAGGCCAAGTCCATAAGAATAAGAAGAAAGGAAAAACATTTATGGAAAAACTATTACTGACTCCAGAAGCCTTAGCTGAGCGCTGGAACGTTACCCCTGCAACTTTAAGCCAGTGGCGATGGAATGGGCGGGGACCTCTCTTTATTAAAATGAATAAAGGTGTTCGATATCGTCTTTCAGATATTGAGCGCTTTGAAGAACAAAACATCCGTCAAAACACCTCTTCAGCTTTTAAAGTCATCCTTCTTACAAAAGAGAATTCCCCATGCGATATCTAATCCCTCTCCTAACATTTGTTATAGGACTCACTCTTTGGTTCTTTTCTCCCCATTTTTGTTGGCCGCTCTTTTTTCAATCTAAAGCCATTTTTGCATTTTCTCTGAACTTAACTCTGTTTTCTTGTCTTTTGTTATCTCTAGAAGCGCGCTCTATGGAAGTTCTTAAAATTTTTGCCTTTGCCTTGTTGATCATAACTTTTATCCTGGCTTTAGAGCCTTTTTATCTGACTTTTTTGGAAACCAAAAAAGTCTTTTTCAAATTAAGACTCCATGCTCCTTTAGACACAGCTCTTTTCGAAACTTTGTCTTGGTTAGAAATGCGGATAATGAACAACGATTTAAATTATCTGGTTTGGTTTATTGTTTCGACAGTGCCGCTTTTTCTCGCTCGGTTTTCGTTCCGCCCCTTAGTCTTAGTCCCAAGCCGACGATTGTTCTTAGACAGGGCTTATCGAGTTAAAGAAGGCCCTTGGAAGTCTGGGTTTTTAGAAAAGGCTAAAGAAAAACAACTCCTCAACAATAAAAAGGGACTTCCTTTAGGTGTTCCTTCTTATCAATCAGGTACACGAGGAAAGATACTGCGCTATCTTCCCAACTCTCAAAAAGGATGGCTTGGGGGTCATCATGTTGTCATATCTGGCTCTCAAGGAGGAAAAGGAGTTTCTTGTGTCCTTCCAGCAATCCTCGATCATCATGGCCCAATCGCTGTTCTAGACATTAAAGGGGAGCTCTTTGCCATGACAAAAAGAGCAAGAGAAAAACAAGGACGGACTGTTGTGGTTTTGAACCCCTTTGATGTTGTTGAAAAAAACCAGTGGTGCTGGAATCCACTCGATTATATTCGACCACAAGAATTCCAACGTGATTCTCAAACCATCATTGAAGGCTTGCTTGAGCCTCCCAATCATTATAACGAACACTTTTACAAAATGGCTTTTGACATTCTTCAAGTGTGCCTTGAAGTCATTCAGCACACCCTTCCAAAAGAAGCCTTTAACTTGAATACGCTTTATGATTTTGTTTGTGGGCCAGGATTTATTCAAAGACTCAAGCAATGGGAAAAGCAAGAAGACTTTCTTCAAGGACGACCTTCTAAAATGGCCCATATTTTGCTGGCTGCAGGGGATGAGGAAAGAGGCTCTTTCATGACCACCCTCAAACGAAACCTTTCATGGATTGGATTTGAGAAAAACAAAATCTTTCTGACCTCTCAAAATGATTCTTTAAAAAATGACTCCCTAAGGGAGGTCTCCCTAAGGGAGTCCCTCAGGGACTTTTCTTTTGAAGATCTTCTCGATAATAAAATAGACGTCTTTTGTGTGATTCCTCTAGACATGATTGAGTCCATGTCAGGATTCTTGCGACTTTTTACAAACATTGTTTTAGGGACTGTCATTCGCCAATCTGGATATAAAAACCCGAAAGAAAAGATTCTCCTCCTCCTTGATGAGTTCCCCCGTCTTGGAGCCATGCGCCAGTTACTGAACATTGTGACCGTTGCAGCGGGGGCAGGAATAGAGGCCTTTATGGTGGCTCAAGATAAATCCTCCATTGAATCCGTTTGGGGCAAAGAAGCAGATGTGATCTTTGGATCCTCTGCAACCGTGCGTGTATTTAATTTAGGACGAACGGACACAGCAACAGCGTCCTGGGTATCGTCATTAATGGGAGATAAAACAGTTGTAACCCGAACCAATGCCACAAGGGAATACGTGGACTTTCTCAAAGGAGCAGGATCTGAATCCGTCAGTCAAATAAAAGAAAAACTCATGACACCTGCTGAAATACAAGAACTCTCCCAATCCAAAATGCTTTGCTTCCTCCGTGGCCAAAAACCCCTTTTGCTTGAGAGGATTATTTCTCATGACCATCCTTTCTACAAATATCGGTTGGATCCGAATCCAACACTCTTAGGGCAACGTCAATAAAACATTCTGCAATAAACTTCTGAGAGAGTTTTCCTCATTGAAGGCCTTGAGTTCAAAAAAATCTTTGCAAAATTTTCTTTACAAAATTAAGCCATTGCCTTTTTGGTGATAGAGATTTGAATATCATTTTGTATCACCAAAAACACTTATCCTCTTTGGTAATAAAATTTTAGGCAATGAGGTAAAGTCCTTTAGCCAACCCTTTAAGAATGATGACTGGAATGATCTTTTTTTACGTTTAGCCTACCACACACGAGAAGGAAATTATCTAAAAATTCCGAGTAGGGACTGCTAATAGATTATAAATATTAAATTTTAGTAAAATTTTAGAAAATTTAGTTGACAGGTCATCCTTAATAAGGTTCAATTTCATTGAAAAATAAAAAATAAAGGGGACTATATGAGTACTTACTCAAAAAAAATTCTTTGCACGACAACAAGTATCGCTCTTTTAACATCATCCTTGTCACCTGTTTTTGCAGGGAAGGATTACAACAGAGTAGATGATGACTCGTCTGTTGAAACACGTCATCGTCCGGTTTTGCTCTTCTCAGAAGATTCCTCTCAGGAAAAAGCCAAAGCACCCGCTAACGGTCACACATGGGCTCCAGAGTTTGTTAGAGATATAGCCTCACAGGCTTATAAAAGAGTCAGTTCATGGTTTGAACGCGAAGAAGATCCCTTCTCCTCCTATGATCTTAGTTTTCTGGGAGTGGGCGGGACGGAAGACTTTGCAGAAGAAATTGAGGACATGAAAATTTCTGGGCTCGATCGTAGGCGCTTGAAAGGTCTCCAAGATATGGTTTGGGAAAGAAATCTTTCTCCCTATGAATATGATAAAGGATTGAGAGAGCTTGAGCACTCTGACGCCGAAGCTCTTCTCGAAGGCGTTCGAACTAAATTTCAAAAAAAACTCAGATCAGCTCCTGCCTCCCTCAATGGCGCCTTTCAGAAAGATCTGCTTGTTTTTATCAACCATCCCTGTGTGAGAGAATCACGCACTGAAGATATGACTCCTTACACGTTACCGTCTATAGAAGAGTTTGAAGGTCTTCTCACCTATTATCGTGGAATCCAAAATCCCTTAGATTATACAGAGACCCTTGTGGGGTTAAACCGACTTCTTCAAAGAGAGGGTAAGTCTCTTAATCTGACAGATCAGCAATCGAGAGATTTTCGGAGAACCATCACTACTGCCATACACAAGAGAGATCAAAAACAATACAGTCATTTGAGAGCGCAACAGCGCTTTATCCAAGCAGCCTTCAAAGAGTTTCCCTTTAATGGAGGAGAGATAGAAGAGGGGTTCAATTCTTCTTTGCCTACTTCTGCATCGAAAGAGGCTGTTCAGGAAGATGAACTCTCAGAGCATTTATCCTTCACAACAGCCAATTCTTCTTTGCCTACTTCTGCATCGAAAGAGGCTGTTCAGGAAGATGAACTCTCAGAGCATTTATCCTTCACAACAGCCCTTAAAGGACTGACGCATGCGGCTCATAAGGGCATGAAATATGCTATTGAACATCCACTCCAAGCTTTAACCCTTGGATTGGCGAGCCAAGTTGCGACTGCGGCTGCTTGTGGCGCCGTTGGCCCTGATTTCCGCATTAATCAAGTCACAGCAAATCAGCAAGGAGACACTCTATCTGTTGCAGCCCTCACCGGCGGCAATGCCTTTGTGGCATGGGAGAGATATCAAACTGGAGATTACAATATTTATGGGCGGATATTTTCTGCAAGTGGAACAGCTCTTACAAATGAGTTTGGCATTAATCAAAACACAACCTCAAATCAACAATTCCCTTCAGTAGCGGGCTTAACAGGCGGCAATGCCTTTACGGTATGGCGAGAAACGCAAACTGGAGATTCTAATATTTATGGGCGGATATTTTCTGCAAGTGGAACAGCCCTCACAAATGATTTCCGCATTAATGCAAACACACCAACCTACGGTATTCACCCCTCAGTAGCGGGCTTAACAGACGGCAATGCTTTTGTTGTATGGCAAAAGGAAAGTACTAATGTTTATGGGCGGATATTTTCTGCAAGTGGAACAGCTCTTACAAATGATTTCCGCATCAATCAAAACACAACTACAAACCCTTTCCTGTTCCAAACCTTAGTTGCGGGCTTAACAGGCGGCAATGCCTTTGTAACATGGAGAGCTCAAGATGGTGGTGGTGATCTTAATATTTATGGACGGATATTTTCTGCAAGTGGAACAGCTCTTACAAGTGAGTTCGGCATTAATCAAGACACAACCTCAGACCAACAGGACCTCTCAGTTGCGGGTTTAACAAACGGCAATGCCTTTACGGTATGGAAAAGAACGCCAGGAGGTTCGGTTGTTTATGGGCGGATATTTTCTGCAAGTGGAACAGCCCTCACAAATGATTTCCGCATTACAACCTACGAAAGCACCAGCCCCTCAGTAGCGGGCTTAACAGACGGCAATGCCTTTGTGACATGGGAAGATTGGACGACCCAAAATAACCATATTTATGGGCAGATATTTTCTGCAAGTGGTTCTCCTCTCACAAATTATTTCCGCATTGATCCAAACACAAGCTCATATCCATATCAATACGCATATCAGTACGACCCCAGAGTTGCAGGTTTAACAGACGGTAAGGCCTTTGTGACATGGCAAAGATACACTTATGACTCACTTCCAGCAGTAAAAGATATTTATGGGCGTATTTTTGACTGTGCACAAATCAGCAGTGCTCATAGACTCTCCCCCAGCTGGTTTTTTTCCCTGTGAAGATCTTAGCTAGCGGTTTTAATAGTTTATGGAAATATTGGGAAAGGCGTTAATAAGGGACGATATATTCATTAACAGATGATATCTGACTTTGGGGGAGTGATATAATGGCTATAGGCATCTATCCTTATCTTCTCTTCCCCAGGGAAGGAGATTTATGAGAAAGCGTCACTTTCTGTTCTTCTGAGGCAGGGTCTTCTACTTTTTCTGAGCCCGTATGGGATTGTGAAAGCTTTTCTGCTATTGTTGCTTTTAAATCCTGTTCTTTTCCATGAGCGCGGTTATAAAGATCTTCTCCGACCATGGTTCGTTTTAAGTCTTCTGAAGCTGGTTGAGAATCTGCAGGTTTTGGTTTTGGATGATAAATTCGGTTATAGAACTCTTCCCCTAGCATAGCGCGTTTTAACTCCTCTGAGACGGCTGTGTATTCCTTCCCTTGGGCAGAAGAGTCAACAGAGGATAGAGATGAGGAGGACGTACCTCTGGTAGACAAAGAGACGTCTGATTTATGAATGGTTTGCTTGGATTGATCAAACTTATAAAACTCTTCATTGGTATGGAAAAAGTCTTTGACCTTGGTGACAATCTTCTCCGTTCCTCGTTTGATAGAAGTCGTAAGCGTGTTTTCCTTTTGGCGTTCTTCCATATCTTTTTGGGTATAAAAATAAAGACTGGTTTTGTTTCCATCCTCTCGGCTCATCTGATGAACAAGATGAGATTGAGAAGGTGTTTCATCCTTCGAGACATAAAGAGAAAGGGATTTTGTTTGACGGGTTAAGGCTACATAATTGACCTGTTGATTAATGACCCTGCTATGGAGCACATAGACATGATTTAAAGTTGATCCTTGGGCTTTATAGACAGTTGAGGCGTACCCATGACGCAGTCCATCATAGGTGTATGGATCAACCTCTTTTTTTTCTTTGTTATCCAGAAGAACGGTTAGTTTTTTTGTTTGAGTATCTATTTTTTGGATTGTTCCAAAATGGCTATTCATGAGTCCTTGAGTTTTGTCTGTTTTTGTAAAGTGAATCCTGTCTCCTTCCGCAAAGCTCATTTTGCCCCTTTGAGTCATGCAGGTGACTTCAACATCTCCTAACCTGCCTTGCTTGCGGAGAATGTCTCGAGCTCCCTGATTTAAGGCATCGACATCGATGTTCCGTTGGGCGAGTATTAGCTGTGTTCCTTCGGGATTTGTGAGGCTTTCCTTAGCCCAATCTTTGAGAATGTCTGAAAGAGACTCTTCTTTTGTGTCCTTCCATTGAATGGCTTTGTTCTCTTCAAGAAGGTGAACGGCATTCCTCACATCTCCTTTAGAAAGATCTTCTGAAACAGCCTTTTGCCAATCAATTGTTTGACGTCTGACCTCATTAAGCTCGACGGCTCCGTATCGCTCTGCTAAATGTCCAAATGCCCCTCCTCTGGCAACAGCACTTAACTGCCGATCATCCCCCACAAGAAGAAGCTTTGCCCCACTTGTCTTGATGACATGAAAAAGCTCCACAGAGAGCTCTGTGCCCATCATTCCCACTTCATCAACAACCACAAGCGTCTTGGAATCAAGACTCTCACGGTTGTTCTTAAACGCAAATAAAAAGGAGTGACACGTCTTGGCCTCTTTAAACCCATCTGCCTTTAAATCCAGGGCTACTTTATTGGTGGGGGTTAACCCTAAGACCCGAAAACCACTTTCCTCATGAGCTTCACGAATGGGTGTTAAAACCGTGCTCTTGCCAACCCCAGCCCGTCCTTGGATGATACAGAGATTCCGGTCTGAATTGACACAGTGTTCATAAGCTTTCTTTTGTTCAGGACTTAATATAATTTCCGCATCTTGCCTCCCCACCATGAGAGGGTGGTTAAGACCCGCTCTAGATTTATTTGCTATACTGTCCGCAAAACGAAAGAGCTTTTCTTCCTCAGTTCTTACTTCTTGAGTTGTAAAATAATTTGTCTTTTTCCCTGTTTCCTTATTATATAAAGAAAGAACACCTCTTTGATCCAAAACCTTCTCTAAAAGTCCTTCTCTTTCAGAAAGAGGCACATGTTTCTGTAAAAAGATCTCGACATCTTTCCCGGTAAAGACAGCTCGATTCTGGGTTATAGTCTCAATTACGCTTTGTGGGTCTTGAGAAAGCTTCTCATTTGCTTTTTGAAGCATCTGAGATCGCAGAATGGCTTCATTCATATGATGGCGCATTCGAACAGGGCCTAAATGCTCTTGAGCGACAATTCCAATAGGATCAACACAAAGGTCATACCCCTTTTCTTCAAAGTAAGCATTTTGGATATCTTTCCAGATCTCTCCCCAAAGGTCAGCTTCTATAACACATCCTTTTCGAAAGACGGGATCTAAATCTGTGGCTTTTTTTGAATAAAAAGTCTTTCCATCTTCAGAAAACCGCCTCGTGGTGACAAGTAAGTGCGCATGCCAATTGCCCCCCGACTCCTCGGGGGCAAGCCTCTCATCATGGGGTTCATGGATATCCAACTGAACAGCAACGCCCTTGCCCACAAAAATATTAGAAAATTGTCTCGTGAGCTCAATCCGGTCTTCTAAGGTCACTTGTCCGTCATCAGGAAGAGCAATGACAAATTCTTTGGCAACTTGGCTGTCTTTTCGTTTCTCGCACCTTTCGGCTTCGTTCCATAGCACAGAACTATTCTTAAATCGTGCATCTGCCTCTTCAGGCAACAGAATCTCGTGATGAACGTTTCCTCCTCTTTCCTTAAAAGAAAAAACCTCTCCTGTTCGCTCACACCTGACTTCCTCGCGTTGATTATATGACGCCTTTCGGCAGGCATTCCCTCCCGTACTTCGAGATACGTATTGACAGCGTGCGAATTGAATGGCCATAGGATTTGACTTTAGTTTGATTTAAAATGATCATATCAGAAAGCAGTGTTGGTTACAACACATATTGCGTATAGTAAAATTCTCCGAATTTACCCTATAACGCCTTCGGCGAAATCCTTATAGATTGTTTTTTTAAGTGCTTGTCAGATTTCTTATTTCTTTGTATACTCCTCCTCCTAACAGCTTTTCCGTTGGAGTAGCCCATGACAACAACAAATATTCTCGAAAAACGTAAAAGAAACCTCGAGCAAAGAAAAAACAGACTTAAACAGCTTGAGGTATCCTTAAATGCTCAAGAGCGTAAAAGACGCACACGACGACTTATTGAAATTGGAGGCCTAGCTCTAAAAGCAAACCTAATGGATTGGAATTCCAATACCCTTCTTGGAGCATTTCTTTCCATTAAAGAAAAAGAATCTGATAAAAAACAACTGGAAGCCTGGACTCATAAAGGAGGAGCGGCTTTTGCATCTGAAAAAGTTCTGAGAGCTCCTGTCATTGTAAAATTTGAAACAAGACCCTCTGATGAAATTAGAGCTTCTCTCAAATCTCTCGGCCTTAAGTGGAACGCCCTCAGACAAGAATGGGAGGGGTATACAAAAATTAACGAGCTTAAAGAATTGCTCTCCTCCCACAAAGCTTCCATCACTGAATTGGAAATGGGGCCTGAAAAATTGGCGGACGAATAACAACTTATTGAAAGAAAGTTTGTCCCTCCCAATCTTACGAAACGATCTTCTCAGTTAAAATGTTAAGTGATAAAGCGTGAGTTAAAAGTATAATCGCAAAACGTCATTCATTGTTGATAAGCTAAATAACTTTTGGGATATCTGACCTCCTTCCTTCTTAAAGGCAGAATTTCGACAAATTCAAGCCCGAACAGGTTTTCCTCAATTAAATGTGGGCTGCAAATCCACGCGAATTCTTTTGTAATATAACGATTCTTTAGAAATAAGGCGCATAATCCTTCTGCCTATAGTCGTGTCTCATCAGAGTATTTTAGAGTATTTGATTAAAATTTTAGATTTCGGTTGACAAGCTAAAAATAGAAGTTCAACCTTTCTCATAGACCTCCTACAAAAGTTTTCTTCTTTTTTGGTTTTCTGTGGATTTTGAGACATCATTTAACTTTTGCAGATGGTCTATTGAAAGAACTAATAAAACCAAAATGGAGACTATATGATTTACCAATCCAAGAAATTAATTTGCTACACAACAAGTATCGCTCTTTTAACATCATCCTTGTCACCTGTTTTTGCAGGGAAGGATTACAACAGAGTAGATGATGACTCGTCTGTTGAAACACGTCATCGTCCGGTTTTGCTCTTCTCAGAAGATTCCTCTCAGGAAAAAGCCAAAGCACCCGCTAACGGTCACACATGGGCTCCAGAGTTTGTTAGAGATATAGCCTCACAGGCTTATAAAAGAGTCAGTTCATGGTTTGAACGCGAAGAAGATCCCTTCTCCTCCTATGATCTTAGTTTTCTGGGAGTGGGCGGGACGGAAGACTTTGCAGAAGAAATTGAGGACATGAAAATTTCTGGGCTCGATCGTAGGCGCTTGAAAGGTCTCCAAGATATGGTTTGGGAAAGAAATCTTTCTCCCTATGAATATGATAAAGGATTGAGAGAGCTTGAGCACTCTGACGCCGAAGCTCTTCTCGAAGGCGTTCGAACTAAATTTCAAAAAAAACTCAGATCAGCTCCTGCCTCCCTCAATGGCGCCTTTCAGAAAGATCTGCTTGTTTTTATCAACCATCCCTGTGTGAGAGAATCACGCACTGAAGATATGACTCCTTACACGTTACCGTCTATAGAAGAGTTTGAAGGTCTTCTCACCTATTATCGTGGAATCCAAAATCCCTTAGATTATACAGAGACCCTTGTGGGGTTAAACCGACTTCTTCAAAGAGAGGGTAAGTCTCTTAATCTGACAGATCAGCAATCGAGAGATTTTCGGAGAACCATCACTACTGCCATACACAAGAGAGATCAAAAACAATACAGTCATTTGAGAGCGCAACAGCGCTTTATCCAAGCAGGATTTCAAGAACTGCCCTTTAATGGAGAAGAAATACCCGAGGGCTTTAATTCGTCTTTGCCTTCAGTATCTCCTCTTACAGCAGAAGAGGCTATTCAAGAAGAGGAACGCGCAGAGCCTTTCTCTTTCACATCAGCCCTCAAGGGACTAACGCATGCGGCTTATAAAGGAGCAAAATATGCTGTTGAACATCCTGCCCAAACCATTACTGCTGGTCTAGCCCTTCAAGCCTCAGCTGTTGCTGCTTTGAATAAACGTGGCATGGGATCTGAATTCCAAATTAACCAAAACACGGGTGGTTTACAGTATTGGCCATCTGTTGCGAGCTTAACCAATGGCAATGCCTTTGTAGCGTGGAATGGTGATCAAACTGGATCGTTGGATGTCTATGGGCGGATATTTTCTGCAAGTGGCACCCCTCTCACAAATGAGTTTGGCATTAATCAAGTTACATCCTCAACCCAACAGCTTCCCATAGTTGCGGGTTTAACAAACGGGAATGCCTTTACGGTATGGGAAGGAAGGCAATCTGGTGGTGATATCTATGGACGCATCTTTTCCGAGACTGGCACAGCTCTCACAAGCGAGTTCAGCATTAATCAAGTTATAGCAGCATCTCAATATACTCCATCTGTTGCAGCCCTCACCGGCGGGAATGCCTTTGTAACATGGTGTGGAGATCAAACTGGAAATGGTGATATTTATGGGCGTATCTTTTTTCCAAATGGCACCCCTCTCACAAATGAGTTTGGCATTAATCAAGTTATATCCTCAAGGCAACAGTTTCCCATAGTTGCGGGTTTACAAAACGGCAATGCCTTTGTGGTATGGTTTGGAGATCAAACTGGGAATCCTGATATCTATGGACGCATCTTTTCCGCGACTGGCACAGCTCTCACAAGTGAGTTCAGCATTAATCAAGTTATAGCAGGATCTCAATTTGCTCCATCTGTTGCAGCCCTCACCGGCGGGAATGCCTTTGTAACATGGTGTGGAGATCAAACTGGAAATACTGATGTTTATGGGCGCCTTTTTTTTGCAAATGGAACAGCTCTTAGCAATGAGATCAGCATTAATACAGTTACAGCCTCATTTCACGATCTTCCATCTATTACGGGCCTCAGCAACGGGAATGCCTTTGTAGCATGGTATGGAGAACAAACTGGGAATCCTGATATCTATGGACGCGTCTTTTCTGCAACTGGCACAGCTCTCACAAGTGAGTTCAGCATTAATACAGTTACAGCCTCAGAGCAATACGATCCCTCAGTTGCTGGTTTAACTAACGGCGATGCCTTTACGGTATGGGAAGGAAGGCAAACTGGAAATGGTGATATCTATGGGCGGGTTTTTTACAGTCCAACAACGAGCACCACCTCTACAACAACGAGCGAAAGTTCAACATCTACAACGGTAAATCCAACAACAAGTACTGTGTCTTCAACAACAAGTTCAACAACCAGGCCAACCACAAGCGCCACCTCTACAACAACGAGCGAAAGTTCAACATCTACAACGGTAAATCCAACAACAAGTACTGTGTCTTCAACAACAAGTTCAACAACCGGGCCAACCACAAGCACCCCCCAAGAAAGCACGAGCAGCAGCACGACAGGCGCAGTTCTTTCTAGTGCTCATAAACTCACCCCCAGCTGGTTTCTTTCCTGCGCAGATGCTGGCTAGCGGTTTTAATAGGTTATGGGATATGGCTAAAGGCTTTAAATAAGGGGCCAGATAGTCGCGGTTAAGGAGGAATAATAGCCAACGTTGGACACTACAGACCCTCTTCAAAAACAACCAATCTCAAATGCTACCTATTTGCTACCTAGAAGATTTTCTCGTTTTTTCCAAACTCTCTAAACTCGTGGGATTTCCTGGCGCGCCCGAAGAGACTCGAACTCCTAACCTTCTGATCCGTAGTCAGATGCTCTATCCAATTGAGCTACGGGCGCACGTGCATAAATTTCTTCTTAAGAGAATATAGAACAAACCGCAAGAGGAAAGTGACATTCTCTTCGCCTAAATTCTTAACCTCTACCGAATTCGCTAAAATTGTTCTAGACAAAAGAAAACAACTTAGCATTCAATAGAGCTAACAAGATGAAACCTTTCATAAACAGCAAAGATTATATGGACCCGCTACAAAAATTAATTTCTCTGGAAAAAGAAGCCCGGGATTTTGGCTTTGAGTGGCCTCATACGGATATGATTCTCGACCAAGTAATCAGTGAATGTGAAGAGATCAGAGAAGCGATAAAACAAGACGAGCCTTTACATCGGATAAGGGATGAAATTGGGGATTTGCTCTTTAGCGTGATTAGTCTCTGTACTTTTACTCATTCCGATATTGAATCGACACTGGAGGTTGTCACGAAAAAGTTTGAGACAAGGCTTCGTTGTTTAAAGGAAATTGCTCAAGAACGTGGGTATGATACCCTTAAAGGGCAAGACATCAAAGTATTGCTTGATTTGTGGCAACAAGCGAAAAGTTCCGCCAGCAAACGATCAAAAGGTTGTTAGGGCCATGATTATGGTTTTTCCCTTATAGGGAAACAGAGGGTACAAAGAGATTAAAATGAGAATGTTACGATTCTACTGAATGACAAGCCTGTTCTAGAGCTTTAACTCCTGGCAAAGGTTTCCCTTCAACCCACTCCAAAAAGGCCCCTCCTGCTGTGGAAACATAAGAGAAATCTTTTAATACCCCCGCATGCCTTAAGGCAGCTACCGTATCCCCTCCACCTGCAATGGAGAGAAGGTTTCCTTGAGCCGTATAGCGGGCGGCCCCTTGGGCTATTGCATTCGTTCCATAGTCAAAGGGCGGGACTTCGAAAACCCCCAAAGGACCATTCCACAGTAGGGTGTGACAACGTTTCATAATTTCTAAAATGTGATAAATGGTTTCAGGTCCTATATCAAAAATCTTCTCCCGCTCACCTATAGAAGAAAGGGAGCGCTTCTGATGATTTTTTGGATTCCCCAAACCTTCGGCTACGATCACATCAACGGGCAGAATAACTTTCCCCCCTTTCATCAATTGAATGGCATCTTTCATTAGCTCGGGTTCATAAAGAGAAGCCCCCACAGCATGTCCCATTGCGGCAAGAAAGGTATTTGCCATCGCCCCACCAACCACCAAAAAATCTACTTTGGGTAATAAATTCTTTAAAAGAGGTAATTTTGTGGATACCTTTTCCCCTCCCACAATAGCCATCATGGGCAACTCGGGACACTCTAGAGACTTCTCAAGGGTTTTAATCTCCTGCTCCATCAATCGTCCGGCATAAGCAGGCAAGAGATGGGCGATCCCTTCTGTTGAAACGTGGGCTCGATGCGCTGCAGAAAAGGCGTCATTCACAAAAATGTCTCCCCAAGAAGCCATTTCCTTGGCAAATTCCTTATCATTTTCTTCTTCTCCTTTTACAAAGCGAATGTTTTCAAGAAGCAAAATTTGACCTGGCATAAGATGCGTAATAGCTTGGATGACTTTTGGACCTTGAGGCTCTTCGCAAAAAAAGACATCCCTAGGCTTGAGAGCCGTTTTTAACGCTGCAGCAATTGGCGCGAGGGTATAATCCGTATTCCTCCCCTTGGGCCGACCTAGATGGGATAAAACAATCACTTTCGCTTTTTTATTGACCAACTCTTTCAACGTGGGCAAGGAACGCTCAAGACGTGTTAAATCGGTGACTTTTCCACCCTGCAGAGGGAGGTTAAGGTCAAGCCGAACCAGAACACGTTTGCCTGTTGCATCAAGGTCATCAAGGGTTTTAAACTGCACCATTTACGATTATTCTTCCCTCATCCGTCTCACTTCTATCTGAACTCGCTCACGTCTCTCAAGGTATTTTTCTTTTCGGCAAGGGAGGAGTAGGAAACCTTTCCATAACGAGGTTCCAATAATTCCAAGATTTAGCATCCATAATGCCAGGAGGAGCATGATCAAGAGCTTCTTTAAAGGCTTCTTCTCCAAGGGTTCTCTTAATAATTAAAACATCCTCTACTGTACCATAGGTCATAACGTGGGCCATGAATATATAAGGATCATCAAGAGCATCTCTAGAACTTTTAAACCAAATAAGTCTTTGGGCCACTTGTTTCATGTCTTTTGTATGGGGGATTTTTAACATTGTTTTTTCTTTTGCATTTCTTGAAGCTCAATAATACGAGTGGGAATTTCTTCTAAGGCCACAGTTTGGATAGCTTTTAAGAGGTTGTTTTTCACCTTTTGAGGAAGGCTTTTTAGGTCTCCACCTTTAAAGTATACTAAAGCTTTTAACGTAATCTGAGGATTAAACTGATTTCCATAAATAACAAAGCCAGCGGCCAGTGCTGTTAGTAAATCTATTCCCGCTTTCATTATTAACGCTTCTATATCAATATAATCCCTTGAAGCAGCTCTTTTTTGAATGACTGCTGCTTTCATCCCTGCAAGGTCTAGAAGAGAAGCAATTTTGATGTTGGGGCCATCTATAATTTCAGGTTTGCAAATTCTCTTGAGAGAGATATTCCCAAAAAAAGACACTTTGATAGGGCCTTGTCGATTGACGAGACAGGTAAGAGTATTCTCCTCCTTTTGTAAGATTTCTGAATTTTTTAGGTAAGGAATTTTTTGATAAAGAGTATCAGGGTCAAAAGATTGATGGGTAAAAAAGTCAAAATCCACAGAAACCCTGTGGCCTAGTCTTAAAGCAATAGCTGTCCCACCGTATAGCACAAAATGAGAAGGTGTATCTTTTAGTTCTACAAAAAGTCCTTTTTGTGATTTAGGTAAAACTGATAAGTTTGGCTTCATGAGCAAAGCGTCCTTCTCTATTTCATATTCTATCCCTTGCGAAGCTTTATTTCAAGAAATCAGTCTTACCACCACACTTTCTCAAAGCCTTCATGTTCTTTACATGAAAAAGAAACAGCAACAATTTCTCAAGCTGCAAGGTTTTTTAAGGATGCGCGTATATCTGGTGAGAGGGAATATGTCGAAGGCAAAGTCAAGGTTGCCTCCGACCCTTCAACTTTAAGTTTCACAATGATTTGGATTTTACCCCCTTCTGCCGTAGATAAGATATCTTTAAGCTTCTGGATTTCACTTTCCTTTTCAAGAGAGAGGGTAAAGCATCCCCCCTTTGTTGCTTCCTCTAAACGCTCAACCTCTTGTCCTGTAAGGCGCAGAGCCTCACCAGAAAGCTGGGCTGTGACGGTAATCAGGAGGGCTTTCCCTGGCTCAAACCAATCACGGTACTGGCTGAGGAGTTCTGAAAAGACAGTCACCTCAAACACGCCTGAGGGATCAGAAAATTGAATAAAAGCATACCTTTGCCCGCTTTTCGTGGCCCGTTCTTGTTTTGTAATAACAATCCCCGCCAGACGATAAGTTTGATTCTCCCGATTTTCTTGAACGCGTGTCATGAGCTCGGCTGCAGGCACTGTTTGAATTTGAGAGAGAACCTCTTCATAAGCATCCAATGGGTGATCATTTAAGTAAAAGCCAACGGCTGCAAACTCATGACGAAGTCTTTCAAGGGGGGGCCACTCTGCGCAATCCAGAAGTTGAGGGCGCGTGACATCCTTTTCAAAAAGGCCTTGATGCTGCTTATCCTCATTGCCATAGCGCAACAAGACTTCTAAATTTTCCATGAGTTGGCGTCGATTGGGAGAGAGGCCATCAAAAGCCCCCGCCGTAATAAGGCTTTCCATCTGGCGCTTGTTAATAACCCGCCCATCAACGCGCTCGACGAAATCGAGGATATTCTTAAAAGGTCCATTTTTCTGGCGTTCTTGACATAGGGAGTCCATAGCAGCCTCCCCCACATTTTTTAGAGCCGCAAGCGCATAGCGAATGGCATTGTGTTCAACCTTAAAAGTAGAATGCGAATAGTTCACATCAGGGGGGAGCAATTCAATCCCTAGGCGCTTCACCTCCCGGGTGAAAAATGTCAATTTATCTGTATTGCGCAGCTCGTGGGTCATGAGAGCGGCCATATAAGAGACCGGGTAATGGGTTTTGAGATAAGCGGTTTGGTAAGTGATCAGAGCATAAGTGGCTGCATGTGTTTTTGGGAAGGCATAGCTTGCAAAGCGTTCAATTTGATCAAATAAAATTTTGGCATTCTCTTCCGGCCCCCCAACGTGTGTAAGGATTCCTTCTATAAATTTTTTACGCTGGGCATCCATTTCCGATTTTATTTTTTTCCCCATGGCGCGTCGCAAAAGATCGGCTCCGCCACTGGTATATCCCGCAAGATCTCGGGCGATACTCAACACATGCTCTTGATAAACAATAACTCCGTGAGTTTCCTCTAAAATGGGTTTAAGTTCAGGATAAAGGTAACTAACCTTTTCCTCACCATGGCGACATGCAATATAGCGAGGGATATCATCCATCGGCCCTGGACGGTAAAGAGCTACAAGGGCTATAATTTCTTCAAATCGATCGGGTTTAAGCTTACGGATCACATCTGTCATTCCTCCACTCTCAACTTGGAAAATACCAATGGTCTCGCCGCGAGTCAAAAGGTTGTAAGTCTTTTCATCATCAAGGGGGAGGGCAGAGATATCAAGATCGATCCCGTGCTCCTTAAGGGTATTAACAGTTTGCTGAATAACCGTAAGTGTTTTCAAGCCTAAGAAGTCAAATTTAACAAGGCCTGCTTGTTCCACATACTTCATGTTAAATTGCGTGGCGGGAAGAGGAGAGCGCGGATCAAAGTATAGGGGAACCATCTCATCTAAAGGCTTATTGCTAATAACAACTCCGGCGGCATGGGTGGAAGCGTGGCGATATAAGCCTTCTAATTGTTGGGCAATGTTAAGCAGATGTTGGACTTCCGGCTCTTGCTCTACCATTTGTTTGAGTTGAGGTTCAATCTCAAGGGCTTCCTTTAAAGTTACCGGATGAGCTGGGTTATTGGGAACCAGCTTGCAAATTTTATCCACTTGTCCATAGGGCATTTGAAGGACCCGACCCACATCCCGTAAAACAGCCCGTGCCTGGAGCTTTCCAAAGGTAATAATATGAGCAACCCGGTCTTCACCATATTTTTCGCGCACATAGCGAATGACCTCATCGCGCCTTTCTTGACAGAAATCGATATCGATGTCCGGCATACTCACACGTTCGGGATTTAAGAAGCGCTCAAAAACAAGTCCAAAACGAAATGGATCAATATCTGTAATGGTAAGAGACCAAACGACAATCGAGCCTGTTCCAGAACCTCGCCCGGGCCCTACTGGAATGCCCTGAGCTTTGGCCCATTTGGTAAAATCCGCAACAATGAGCAAGTAACCCGAGTATTTCATTTGCTCAATGATCTTTAACTCATACTCGAGTTGGGTTGTGTATTTTTTTTGAAGGGCTACTTTTTCCTCTTCAGTCATTGAAGGAGTGAAAACATACCTCTCAAGCCTGTCTTTTAACCCTAAATGAGCCTGGGTGCGTAGTTCTTCATTTTCATCTTCACAGGGAAAGGAGGGAAGGATTGGGTTGATGGGGGTCAGGAGAAAGTTGCATCGTTGAGCAATAACCGTTGTATTTGTGATGGCTTCTGGCAGGTCAGCAAAAAGCGCTTCCATTTCTTGAGAGTGCTTAAAGCAATGATCAGGGGTGACCCTCCTGCGGTTGGTTTCATTCACGTAAGACCCTTCCGCAATGCAGAGAAGGGCATCATGAGCTTCATGTAAGGAGGGGTCAGGGAAAAAAGCTTCATTAGTGGCTACAAGAGGAATATCTTCCTGATAGGCGAGATCAATCAAGGCCTCTTCAATACGTTTCTTATCAGGTGTTTGAGGGCCTTGACGAGACACTTCAATATAAAGACGGCTCGAAAAAACCTCCTTTAAAATCTGAAGATAAGCATCTCCCTTAAGGCCGCGGGCCAGGCGCTTATTTAATCCACCGGCCTCTCCGCCCGTAAGGGCAATGAGGCCTTCACTCCACGGCTTTAAGGTTTTAAAAGCAATTTGAGGGACATCCCCGTCTTTCCCATGAAGGAAGGTGTGGGATACGATTTTAAGAAGGTTTTGATATCCCTGTTGATTTTGCGCGAGGAGGACAAGGGTATCTGTTCCCTTTTTTCGATCCTCAAGCTCGGAAGTCAGTTGAATTTGACATCCCATGATAGGCTGAATGCCAGCCTCACGTGCCACAAGAGAGAATTCCATGGCTCCAAAAAGATTGCCCGTATCGGTCATAGCCACAGCGGGCATCCGGTGCTCTTGGGCAAGAGCAATCAGTTTTTTCACGGACAAGGCCCCTTCCAATAAGGAGTAGGCCGTATGAACACGTAAATGAATAAACATGGGCTCCTCTTTCTATTTCTTATACACCAAAAAAAGGGCTTTAACAGAGACATCTTGCCAGAAAGATGAGAGTGGGGTATATAAGGGGGGCTATGAAATTTAAGGAATTATGTATTACTTATTTAAAATAAGAAAAAGTATTTGCCAATTAAAAGGTATATAAATGGCTGAAAAATTTAGTGTGGACGGTGATTTAGTTCGTGGCCTTGCTAAACTCCTTGAAGAAACGGGACTGACCGAAGTCGAGTATAAAGTTGGAACCCACCAAATACGCGTGGTTCGTGGCAATGCGCATCCTATTCTATCCCATATAATTCCCGCCCCACCTCCCTTTGCGCAGCTACCACTTAAGGAAGTTCCCCTTTCAGAAACGTCACAAGCTACAGGAGAAATTGTGTCCTCTCCCATGGTTGGAACCGTTTATTTATCTGCAGAACCGGGAGCTGCCCCCTTCATTAAGGCCGGAGAATTTGTAACAAAGGGAGACACTCTTCTTATTATTGAAGCCATGAAGGTGATGAACCCTGTTCGGGCGCCTCGCGATGGCAAAGTGGTATCCATTTGTGTTGAAAATGGGAAGCCCGTTGAATTTGGAGAGCCCCTCGTCATTTTCGAATAGATACGGAATTTTCTCTTATAACAAAGGATTGTTTCCATGTTTCAGAAAATACTTATTGCCAATCGTGGTGAGATTGCCCTTCGCATCTTAAGAGCTTGCCGTGAGATGAATATTAAAACAGTGGCAGTTCATTCGGAAGCTGACAGTGATGCCATGCACGTGCGCCTGGCTGATGAAAGCGTTTGCATAGGCCCAGCACCGTCAAAGGACAGCTATTTAAATATGTACGCCATAATCTCTGCAGCAGAAGTTTGCAGCGTTGATGCCATCCACCCTGGCGTTGGATTCCTTTCAGAGAATGCTTCCTTTGCAGAAATAGTGGAAGATCACAAAATGGTCTTTATTGGACCTACACCTGAGCATATTCGTTTGATGGGGGATAAGATTACTGCCAAGGAAACAGCTCTTGAGTTAGGAATTCCTGTTATTCCAGGATCTGATGGGGCTTTGGATCCCGAAGAGGATATTGATGCCATTGCGGGACGTATTGGCTATCCCGTGCTGATTAAGGCCGCATCCGGAGGTGGCGGTAAGGGCATGAAAGTTGCTCGAAGTACAGCGGAAATTGAAGAAGCTTTTCGTTTAGCGCGCGCTGAAGCCAAAGCTTGCTTTGGTAATGATGAAGTGTATATGGAAAAATACTTGAGCCACCCCCGTCACATTGAAATCCAAGTGATTGCGGATTCTCATGGGAATGTGGCTCATTTGGGAGAGCGGGATTGCTCCCTCCAACGCCGCCATCAAAAAATTTGGGAAGAAGCTCCTTCACCAAGCATTTCTCCTGAAGTGCGTGCAAAGCTTGGGAATGTAGTCACAAAAGCCGTTAAAAAGCTTGGTTATCGGGGGGTGGGGACCATTGAATTTTTGTATGAAGATGGTGAGTTTTATTTCATGGAAATGAATACGCGACTTCAGGTTGAGCATCCCATTACGGAAATGATTACAGGCATTGACCTGGTGCGCGAGCAGATTCGGGTGGCTGCGGGGCTCTCCTTAAGTTTCCGTCAAGCAGATATTGCCTTTAAAGGCCACGCCATTGAATGCCGCATTAATGCAGAAGATTCGGAAAGCTTTATGCCGTCCCCTGGGAAAATTAAGGATTATCTCACACCTGGGGGTTATGGCGTCCGTGTGGACAGCCATATGTATCAAGGCTACCAAATTCCCTCCCATTATGACAGTTTAGTTTCAAAACTTATTGTACATGGAGACACCCGTGAGGAGTGTATCCAACGGGCCCGCAGAGCTCTTCATGAATATGTCATTACGGGTGTCAACACCTTGCTTCCCCTTCACCGTGACTTGGCCGAAACAGCTGATGTGATAAAGGGGGACTATGATATCCACTGGCTTGAAAGGTGGCTTGCCTCCCGCCATCAAGAAGAAGCGGCCTAAAAGGGGGGAATTAAAATCCAAAAACCGCTTGCGGCCCAAGCTCCTCTTCAATGCGTAGCAATTGATTGTATTTTGCCAATCGGTCAGAGCGAGAAAGAGAGCCCGTTTTTATCTGTCCACAATTTAGGGCCACTGCAAGGTCAGCAATAAAGGAATCTTCTGTTTCTCCTGAGCGATGGGAAATGATAGTTGTGTAGCTTGCCCTGTGGGCCATGTCGACGGTTTGGATTGTCTCTGATAGGGTTCCAATTTGATTGAGCTTAATGAGGATGCTATTGGCTACGCCCTTTTCAATCCCTTCAATCAGACGTGTTGGATTGGTGACAAAGATGTCATCCCCAACGAGTTGAATCTTGTTCCCCAAAGAATTTGTGAGGGTTTCCCAACCGGCCCAGTCATCTTCAGCCATGCCATCTTCAATAGAATAGATAGGATAGGTTTTGACGAGCTCTTGATAAAAAGCGACCAACTTATCAGACTCAAGGATTTTGTTTTCACCCACCAAATGATAACGCCCCGCCCGATAAAATTCAGAGGCCGCCACATCTAATGCAAGGACGATGTCTTCTCCGGGTTTATAGCCTGCGGTTTTGATGGATTTCATAATAAAATCGAGGGCATCACGTGTTGAAGGGAGGGCAGGGGCAAAGCCGCCTTCATCGCCAACGTTTGTATTATAACCGGCTTCAGAAAGGTTTTTCTTTAAAGCATGAAAGGTTTCCGTTCCCCAACGCAAGGCTTCCTTAAAGGAAGGAGCACCAATAGGCACGATCATAAACTCTTGGAAATCGATGGGGTTATCCCCATGAGAACCCCCATTAATGATGTTCATGAGGGGAATGGGAAGGACATGGGCATAAAGGCCACCAATATAACGATAAAGGGGGAGGCCTTGCTCTGCGGCGGCTGCACGCGCGACAGCTAAGCTTACCCCCAAAATGGCGTTAGCTCCAAAGCGCTCCTTGTTTGCTGTTCCATCAAGGTCGATAAGCATTTGGTCAATAATCAATTGGTTTTGAGCTTCTATGCCACAGAGAGCTTCATAAATCTCATCACTGATGGCTTGAAGTGCATTTAAGACCCCTTTGCCATTATATCTCTCCTTGTCCCCATCGCGTTTTTCTATGGCTTCGTGCTTGCCTGTAGAAGCCCCGGAGGGAATAGAAGCTCGCCCCCGAGCGCCGCTTTCAAGCTCTACTTCCACTTCAACAGTGGGGTTGCCTCGAGAATCGAGAATTTCACGTCCCAAAATGTCGATGATAATGCTCATAAGAACCTCTTTAGGATGCGAGTGACAGGGGATTGGATTTGGCCAGTCGGTCAAAGGCCATCAACGTTTCAAGAAGTGCGGGCATGTCCTTTAATTTGACCATATTGGGCCCGTCGCTGGGAGCGTTATCTGGATCTTGGTGGGTTTCTATAAAGACAGCGGCAATTCCAAGGGAAATAGCGGAACGTGCCAAAACAGGTACAAATTCACGCTGTCCCCCTGTAGCGGTGCCTTTGCCCCCTGGCTGTTGCACAGAGTGCGTTGCATCAAAGACAACAGGATAGCCAAGTTCTGCCATGATGGGGAGGGCGCGCATATCGGAGATCAATGTATTATACCCAAAGGAAACGCCACGCTCGCAAAGCATTATGCTTTTATTACCGGTTTCTTCAATTTTGTTCACAACGTTCATCATATCCCAAGGGGCAAGAAATTGACCTTTTTTAACGTTTAAGGGCTTCCCAGTCTTTCCCGCTGCGATTAAAAGGTCTGTTTGGCGGCACAAAAAGGCAGGGATTTGGAGAACATCTACCGCTTCAGCCACCAGCGCACATTGCTCAGGCTCATGAATGTCTGTTACAACCGGGCAACCCCATTTCTCGCGAATTTCGGCAAAAATCGGAAGAGCTTCCTTAAAACCGATGCCACGTGCTCCTTTAAGGCTGGTGCGATTGGCTTTGTCAAAGGAGGTTTTGTAAATGAAGCCCATGCCCAGTTTGTTCGTGATTTCGACCAAAGCTTGAGACATCTCAAGGGCATGCTCGCGGCTTTCCATCACACACGGCCCTGCAAGGAGAGTTAAGGGCAAATCGTTCCCGATTTTAAGATTTCCAATGGTAATGTGGTGCATTATAGATTTCCCTCTAAAAGATGAGTTAATCACAAAGGTTAGTGATGAAGCACATTAAGCAGTCATCGGTTCATCGCGGGAGATGAATTCACAACCATCTCGGAATGTGACACCAGAAATGACTTTTGGCAACCGATTCTTCCACAATAATGGAAGAAACTGAGCCTTAGAACGTATGCTCAGTTCCTTCTTTGCCCAACAAAACATAATTATCTTTGAAAACTCCCTCAAAGTTCCTCGAAGCAACTCCTGCTCGAGTCACGCTTCAGTGTTAAGTTCTTCAAGGTGTTTTAATATTTTTTCTGGGGAAGCTCAGAGAGCCTTTGTTTCCTTGGTTGCGGGGGTAGGATTTGAACCTACGACCTTCAGGTTATGAGCCTGACGAGCTACCGGGCTGCTCCACCCCGCGGCAGAGAAAGGGGGGATCGCCCCCTTAAGATGTTGCGGACCATAGCAATCTTGCCCCCATTTGTCGAGAGTTTTTTTGAAAAAGCACGACGAGAGAACAAGATGGACACGATGATAAAGAGTGGATAATATGAATAAGTAACTTATGGAGATGTAAATGACAAGCTTTCGCCCTACACCAACCGCAGCAGTATTAGGGTTGTGTATTGCCTTAGGTCCAGCTATTGCAGGCTTTTTTATTTATAATGGGATTGTTGAAGCCAAGCTTGGAGATCGTTATGTAACCGCTAAGGGCCTTGTTGAGCGTATTGAAAAGGCGGATCGAGGAACTTTGGAGATTACCTTTAAAGTTACCGGAAATGACTTGAATACTTTATATAAAAAGATTTCTGCAGACGGAGCTATTGTTAAGACCTTCATCCTAAAACAAGGGTTTGTTGAAAGCGAAATTTCACAAAGTGCTCCTCGCGTCACGGATTTGCATGCCCGAGAATGGGGATCTGGTGCCCTCCCTCCTGAGCGATATCTTATTGAATACACCTTATCTGTGAATTCGCAAAAAGTTGATGGACTTAATTCACTTTCAGCAAAGACGGGCGAGCTTTTAAGCCAAGGCATCTCCATTTCTAATAGTTTTACAAACTTTTACCTGGATAGGTTTAATGAGTTACGTCCTGAGTTGATAGCTGCAGCGACGCAAAATGCATTAGAGGTTGCAAAAAGTTTTGCCAAAACTACTGGCAGTAAGATTGGGGGCATTCGAAAAGCCAGTCAAGGCGTGATTCAGCTTACCAGCCCCGATGCCTCACCCAATCAAAGTTATGATGAAGGAATCAGCTCTCTAATGAAAAAAATTCGTGTGGTTTCAACCCTGGAGTTTTATATAAAATAGAAGCCTTGGGAATGGAGTTTAATAAGATAGATAGCCCTGCCTCTTGCATATTTTTTATTTTGAACTATACCTTATGCATCAGATAAATCATCTCGTGAGTCGTTATTTAATCCATGAGTAATTTTTCATCTCTAAAGGAAGGTCAAAAAAAAGCTTGGCTTGTCACAGGTTGTGCTGGTTTTATTGGGTCGAATTTATTAGAAGCTCTTTTAAAAAATGATCAGGTGGTTATTGGACTTGATAACTTTTCTACCGGGAAAAAGAATAATATTGAAGATATTCTTGCGTTCCTCACAGAGGAACAGATTAAAAACTTTACTTTTGTAGAGGGGGATATTCGAGATAACAAGCTGTGTCATGAGGTCACTAAGAACGTAGACTATGTCTTGCATCAAGCAGCTTTGGGGAGTGTTCCTCGCTCCCTAAAAGACCCGATTACCACAAATGAAGTCAATGTCAGCGGATTTTTAAATGTTTTGAGTGCTTCTCAGGAAAATAAGGTTTCACGTTTTGTTTATGCCTCTTCAAGCGCTGTTTATGGCGATTCACGAGCTCTTCCAAAGAGTGAAAACAAAATCGGGAAACCCCTGTCTCCCTATGCAGTTTCAAAAAGAACCAATGAGCTTTATGGCGAGGTATTTTCTCGTTGCTATAGTATGCCTACCTTTGGGCTACGCTATTTTAATGTTTTTGGCCCCCGTCAAGACCCTGAAAGTGTGTATGCTGCTGTGATTCCTTTATGGATTATGGCTCTTTTAAGGGACCAGCCTTGCTATATTAATGGGGATGGTTCTCACTCTCGCGATTTTTGTTATGTGAATAATGTGGTAGAAGCCAACATCAAAGCAGCACTCACACAAAATCCGCAAACGTATGGTCAAGTTTTTAATATAGCTTTTGGAAAACAAACTACTTTACAAGAGCTTTATTCTTTAACAAAAGAGCACATAGGCCCTGTAAAGGAGCTTCAACCCATTTACCGCGAAGAACGTCCAGGTGATGTGAAACACTCCCTTGCTAATATTGATCAGGCAAAAACCCTTCTTGGGTATGATCCGAAATATTCTTTTGAAGAAGGATTGAGATTGACCGTTGAGTGGTTTAAAGAGAAAAATAAAGCTTAATCCTGTCATTTCTTCAATTCATTCGTACCTCTAAATCCTCAAAAAATGAGCTCTCCCCCTAGACAAACGGACTTCGATGCTCCATAAATCTACCTTTAAAAAATTTGTTGTAAATGGAGGTCATCAATGGCTGCAGTGTTAACGGAACGAGCGCTCACTAAACTTCCGAATCCGACCTTCTTATCCAGCGCCAGGCCCTGGTTCGTATGGAGTATTGCAGGGCTTTTTTATATGTATCAATTTATTTTGAGAAATTCCCCTAGTGTTATGACGGATGATTTAATGAGGGGTTTTTCTGTGGAAGCTTGTTCTCTGGGCATTTTAAGTACATTTTATTTGATCTCCTATGTTATCCTTCAGATTCCTGTAGGGTTGGGGATGGACAAATTTGGGCCAACTCGTCTCTTAAGAGGGGCTATTCTCCTGTGCATATTGGGAACGCTTCTTTTTGCTGTTTCAACATCTTTTTACATTGCTTGTTTTGGACGTCTTTTAATTGGGGCGGGGGCAACGTGTGCTTTTCTTGGATCCTTAAAATTAGCGACTTACTGGTTTCATGCGGAGCGTTTAGCTCTTGTTGTTGGCTTCACGCTTTTAGCTGGTAAATTGGGGGCTTCTTTGGGGCAAGCGCCGCTCGCCTTTGCGATAGAGCTTTTAGGATGGAGGGAAGCTTTGCTTTTCGTGGTCATTCCTCTCGGCTTGGTCCTTACGGCTGGCATTTGGTTTTTTGTAAAAGATACACCTCCAGAAGGTCCCATTGAACCAACGGCGTATATAGACACAACTGTGAGGACGCTTTTATACCGTCTTAAGGAAATTATGATGGATTACCGCGTGTGGGCTTTAGGAATTTATGGGGCCTTAATGTATGCCCCAATGCTTGCTTTTGTTGACTTGTGGGGGGTCCCTTTTCTTTCAAAACTTTATGGCGTGAGTCGTATAACAGCTGGAACTGTTACGACTATGTTTTATATAGGAGCCGGCATAGGCTCGCCCCTTGTTGCCTTTTTTTCTGATTATTTGAGGACGCGTAAAATGCCCATGGCTGTTGGTGCGGTACTCTCTATCATTTGTAACGTGGCGATTATTTACTTGGTGGATGTTCCATTTGTTTTTATGTATGTTCTCCTCTTTTTAGCGGGATTTGTTTTTTCAGCCCAACCCCTTATTTTCTCATCCGTTTGCCAATTAACTCCCCACGCCAGCAATGGAACGGCCATTAGTTTTACCAATATGATTGTTATGTTATTGGGGCTCGTCTTACAGCCTTTAATCGGGTGGTTCTTAGACTGGATTTGGGATGGGGTAATGAATAATGGTATTCCTCTTTATACGACTGCTGATTATCGTTTTGCTCTTTTGAGTATCCCTGTTTGCCTTTTGATTTCACTTCTTATAATGCCGTTAATTCCAGAAACCTTTCCAAAGGAAATTAAGGAGAGAGCTTGAGAAAGATTGCATCTTTCAACCAGTGAACCCGCTGATCGCCTTGCTGAGGAACAGTTTAAGAAGTAAACCAACCCAAAAATTATCCATTCCGACTATTATAATGGTCATATAAGCCTTTGCGACCACTATAATGGTCAAAATAGATAGGAGAGATCGAATTTGGTCTACAATCTTGCTCTTCTGTGAGAGATGAAAAGTTAAGGAAAAAAACTGGCCCCCAACAATTGAGGGCCAGGATTCAATTAAGTTTTAAAGTTAAAGGATTACTTACCTGCGAGTTTATCCGTCTTCGCAATGCGTGCATTAACCTGGCCTAGACGCTTTGCAACATAGGCTTTTTTTGCATCTGAAGTCCCATCAGTGATAAGGTTCGTAACCTCTTGAACTTCATCTCTATATCTCTTTTCTTTTTTAGGTTTCTTAGCACCTCGCTCCGTATCATCAAGCTTAGCGAACTTTGTCAGAAGAGGCGTCAGGCGGGCTGAGAGATAAGCATCAATTGATTTCTCATCTTTAAGACCTTCCAATTCCTGTTTGTTGAACTTAGCTTTAGCTCCTTTGAACTCAGCCTTTTTTGTTACAAATATTGATTTGAGAACTTCTTCATTAAGTTCTCCCTTAGCATCTCTATAAGCCGTTTTAGCTTGTTTACAAGCGACTTTAGCCGCATCAATCTCTTCTTTTGTCACAGCGTTGGCATTTGATAGAGTGAGTGCAGTAACACTTAAGGAAAGAGCAGTGAGGAGGGGTAGTTTAAAAGAATGTATCATTTGTATACTCCATAATTAACATTATACTCGGTTTAAAAAACCTTGACGTACTACATAACAAGTAAAAAATTAATATGTCAATACTTATTCGTTTAAGCAGATTTTATGCTGTTTTGCAAAGTTGATAAGATCATTTCGCAAGGAAGGACAATAGGTTTGCAGGGATTTTTGAAGAAAGATTTCTGTTTCTTTTAAAGGAACGCTTAAAATCATCTTTTTAAGGTGCCCCGTCATGGGACCTGGAGCAGAAAAAGAATGATAACCAAGCCCCAAAAGGGCAAGAACTTCGAGGGGTTTTCCGGCCATCTCACCACAGAGTGTGAGGGGGATTTTAGCTTCCGCACAAATGACCCGTATGTTATGTAAGTATTTAAGAAAGGTCGATGAAAGGGAATCATAGCGATTAGAAACAGTAGGATTCGTGCGATCGCAGGCAAAATAAAACTGGAAAAGATCATTGGTGCCGACTGAGACAAAGTTCACTTCTTTTAAAAGGGCGTCAAGCTGATCCACAATGGAAGGAACCTCAAGCATAACCCCATAGCTAATAGAGGTGGGCAGGGGGGCATCTCCCTCTCTTGCGCGGGTCAATTCTTGCTCGACGTAGGCGCGGGCTTTCCGATATTCACTGATGTCAGAAATCATAGGGAAGAGAAGGCGTAGCTCCTTTCCTGGACTTGCCTGAATGAGGGCCCGGATTTGCTGGCGCAAAATGGCGGGTTTGTCGAGAACCACGCGAATGGCGCGCCATCCTAGAACGGGGTTTTCATCTTGGATGCGCCACATATAAGGAACAATCTTGTCCCCACCAATGTCCAGAGTTCGAAATGTCACGGGGTGCTCTTTGGCATGCTCAAGGATGTCCTTATAAATTTCCGTTTGAGCTTTTACGTCCGGAAAGGAAGAGCGCATCATAAAAGGAATTTCGGTCCGATAAAGACCGACACCCTCAAGAGGAAGTTCATCTAAATGGTGGAGGTCGATGGGAAGGCCTGCGTTTAAAGAGAGGGAAATAGGAATACCGTCTACAGTTTGGCACGGTTTTTCCGCGATTTCCTTGTTAATGACTTGCCGCTCCTTCAGATGCTTCATTTTCTTATGGGCATCTTGGAAGGCTTTTGGATCGGGGTTCACCACAACCGTTCCTTCCGCGCCATCAACAATAAGGATGTCACCACCTTCCACATGGGTCAGCAATAGGGGAAGGCGACCCACGACAGGAATGTCGAGGGAGCGTGCGAGGATGGCAACATGAGCCGTATGAACGCCTTCTTCTAAGACAAGTCCTTTGATAAAACGACGGTCATAGTCTAGAAGTTCAGCGGGCCCTAAATTATGGGCCACCAAAATCGTTGATTCAGGTAGTTCTTCAACAATAGCCTCCTTTCCTGAGAGATGTTTTAAAAGGCGACTTCCTAAATCTTCAAGGTCCGTAAGACGTCCTTTCAGGATTTGATCTCCGATTTGAGCAAAACGTTCCCGCGTTTGTCGCCGCACCTTTTGGACAGCTGCTTCTGCCGTAAATCCTTTTTGAATATATTCTTGAATTTTCCGAATCCATCCTCGGTCGGAAGCAATCATGCGGTAGGAGGAGAGAACTTCTTGCGTGGTTTTTTCTAATTTGGGGGTTGTATCTACCAAACGATCAATGGCTTCAATCATCGCACGAATGGCGGATTTAAGGCGAAGGCTTTCTTCCTTTGTGTTTTGAGAAAAGTCTGTTTCTTTCCAGCCATAATGTTGATGAATGAAAGCCGTTCCTATGGTAATGCCCGGGTTAAAGGAAATACCTTGGAGGTTTTGTGTTCCTGATACTTTCCCTTCACCGACATTGAGCACAGGAAAACGCTGTAACTCTGGTAGTAGAGCGAGGTAGTTTCCAATTTCGAGTAAACTTCTTTCACGCCATTGATCAAAAGGGTTAGACGGTGGATTTTGAAGGGTTAAAACCCCCATAAGCCCCTGAGGAGAGATTAGAGGAACCCCGAGAAGAGACAGGTTCACATGATCAGCAATACCTGGATGGAAAAGGAAATTGGGGTGACGCGCAATATTATCGCAGATAACGCTTTTCCCAATAGCCGCAATAAAACCTACCACACCTTCCCCCACACGAAAGCGGATCTTTTTATGCACAGGGTTTGTCGAGTCATAGACCGCATATACCTCTAAATAACGATCGGGTGAGAGTAAATATAAAATGGCTGTAGAAGCCCCAAGCTCTTGGGCAATTGTTTTTAAGGCAAGGGTGAGACGCGTCGGAAGGGTTTGAGGCTTCGCAAGAATATCGCTCACGGTTTTGAGAAGGGAATGAAGAGGGGATTGCGCGGGTTGTGTTGAGGTTAGCATAGAGCGGCTGCTTTAGGCATTGTTCGCGACTCTAAAGCTGAAGTAGCTTGAAGAATCAGCTCATTGATAACATCTTGGGTAGGCTGCTCATGGGTTACCATGCCCACACTTTGCCCTGCCATCATTGAGCCATGCTCGATGTCTCCTTCAATTACCGCACGCTTTAAAGTTCCAGCCCAAAAATGTTCGATTTTTAATTGCGCTTCCTTCAGCTCAAGAATTCCTTGATCCACTTGGTTAATGAGTTTTCTTTGATAATCAATAAAATCTTTGGTGGCTTGATTGGCAAGTGCTCTGACAGGAATGACTGGAAAACGGCCATCCAGTTGAGGAGCGATAATAGCATCCCGAGCTTGAGCTCTTAAAAAGGCCTTCTTAAAATCAGGATGAGCAATACATTCGGTGGTACAAACAAAGTGAGTGCCAAGCTGACACCCCGCAGCGCCCATCTCAAGATAAGAGACGATGGCTTCTCCCCGTCCAATGCCGCCTGCAACAAATACAGGGATATCCTTGATATGAGGGAGAATTTCTTGCACGAGAACGCTGGTTGAGACGGGGCCAATATGGCCACCAGCCTCCATTCCTTCAACGATCAACGCATCAACACCCAATTTTATCAGCTTTCTAGCAAGGACAAGGGCCGGGGCAAAGCAAAGAACTTTGATTCCATTTTCTTTAAGTTTTGTAATGGCTTGTGTGGGAGGAAGACCGCCAGCGAGAACAACATGGGTGATGTTTTCCTGAATACAGATGTCGATCAGATCCATAAGTTGGGGGTGCATGGTAATTAAGTTTACGCCAAAAGGTTTAGAGGTGAGCTCTTGAGTGGCTTTAATTTCAGTGCGCAGGAGATCGGGAGACATGGCGCCTGAGGCAATAACGCCAAACCCTCCGGCATTTGAGATGGCGGAGACGAGGTTTCGTTCAGAAACCCATGTCATGGCTCCACCCAAGATAGCATATTGAGTCCCAAGGAAATCTTTCCCGCGTTTCCATAACTCATCTAGCCGTTTTGTTGTCACGCTTCTACCTTTCTTCCGCATCTAATTTATATATAGTATGCAAACTTGCAATTGCCCTTTCGGCATATTGAGCAGGAATTAGCACACTTAGCTTTATATCGGAAGAGGCAACTGCATACACATCAATTTTTTCCTCTCGCAAAATTTGAAACAATTTATGCGAGGCGGCATGCTGGTTTAAAAGCCCGGTTCCAATAATAGATATCTTTGCTACACGAGATTCCCTTAATAAATCGTTAAAGCCAAGAATGTTTTTTGACTGTTGTAACAAGTCAAAAGCGCGATCAGCTTCTGTTTCTTGCAGTGTAAAAGAAAAATTAAGGGTGCGCCCACAAAGAGATAAGTTTTGCTGAACCATGTCGATAAGGATATGATTTTCCTTGAGAAAGGCACGAATTTTATCAATCAGAGAAGGATTTTGGGGAAGGGTTACAAGAGTAAAGTGCTCCTCATTGAAAGAGTGGGCAATCCCACGGATTAGAGAGGGGCGTATTTTTGCTTCTCTCTCATGGGTAATAAGGGTGCCAGGTGTATCCGAAAGGCTTGAGAGAACACGTAAACGCACACGGTGCTTCATGGCATATTCTACGGATTCCTTTTGAAGAACCCTTGCTCCTTGGGCGGCAAGTTCAAGCATTTCTTGATAGGCAATATGATCCAATTTATCCGCAGTGCTCACATATCGCGGATCAGCTGTATAAATACCCTCAACATCCGTAAAGATATCACAGCGCTCAGCCTTCAAGGCCGCTGCGAGCGCAACGGCTGTGGTATCTGACCCCCCACGCCCTAAGGTTGTAACGCGCCCTTCTGGGCTCAAGCCTTGAAAGCCTGTAACCACAGCCACATGACCCTTGTTTAATGCTGCTTGTAAAGCTTTAGTTTCGATATGTTCAATATGGGCCTCCGCATATTGAGAGGAGGTATGAATAGGGATCTGCCAGCCAAGCCAAGAGCGGGCCGGAATTCCCATATTTTGGAGGGCAAGTGCTAAAAGGCCTGCAGTTATTTGCTCACCTGAGGAGACAATGGCATCATATTCTGCTCGATCATATGTTGTGGAAAGATCGCGAACAAAGGAGACAAGAGCACTTGTCGTCCCCGCCATAGCAGAAACCACGGCAATAACATGATGACCTGCGTCAATTTCGCTCTTGACGCGCAAGGCGGCTTTTTTAATCAACTCTATGGTGGCAACAGAGGTACCACCAAACTTCTGAACAATAAAGGCCATATGTCTACAAAAAGGGTTTCATTCTGACGGAGTTATAGCTTGTTTTTAAGTTCGCAGCAAGGGCGCGAAGGGGAGAGCTCCTCATCATTTTTTCAACACGCCTGTTCTCAAAAAATGTTTGTAAAAAGGAGAAAAGGATGTATAAGGAGGGGGAATTGGGTGATGCAGGGTTGAATCTTGCGCCCTATGTCAAGACATGACTTGAGCGGGTGTAGCTCAATGGTAGAGCTCCAGCCTTCCAAGCTGGCTATGAGGGTTCGATTCCCTTCACCCGCTCCAGCTTTGAACGTTGGAAAATAAAGGAAAAGAGAGATGGCAAAAGAGAAATTTGAGAGGAAGAAGCCGCACTGTAATATAGGAACGATTGGGCATGTGGACCATGGGAAGACGACGTTGACAGCTGCGATAACGAAGGTATTGGCGGAGCAAGGGGGGGCGACGTTTACGGCGTATGACCAGATTGACAAA
>Ga0209211_10002436_pt1 | contig 32099 bp, 36 predicted proteins | sample RifGroA2_FD_183992 | JGI IMG/M metagenome (GOLD analysis project Ga0209211, IMG submission 183992) | Groundwater microbial communities from Rifle, Colorado, USA - Groundwater A2 (SPAdes) (version 2) | ecosystem: Environmental > Aquatic > Deep subsurface > Groundwater | place: Rifle, Colorado...
TTCCTTTATACTCAAAAACTGCTTCATCAATGGAGTCGGTTCAGACATTAAATATCCTCTCGTTTATAAAATTTTAACCATAAATTATACTACAGGCACGACAAATAAACCCAAATCCGGCCTTCCGGCCTTGCTTCCTAAAACTTCTTTTTACTTGTGAATACCCTGCGGCAGAGACCACAGGGTATAATATTTATCAAGACATATTTTATATGGGTCAAAGCTTCTCCATTATTTGTTCAGTGGAAAGCAGTTTCGGCCCTGAGACGCCAAGTCTGACTTGCTGGCTCTTTTCTCTTCTCAAGATGTCTTCAAATTTGATAGAGACAAGATAATTTTTATTCGCAACTTCTTGAATTAAGTGGGCATCGAATGAAAAGTCCACTTCTTCATCACCTTTATAGTTAGTAATGCTAAGCAGTTGACGCTCACCGGATTAGTTTTTTCTTTCATATTCCGCCACCCACATCAACACAAAATTCCGCGCACTATCAATCCCTATCCCTTATTTCCACCACTCCCTCAATCCAAGGCTTATCCCCAAAGCCCTATCGATTTCGGACATCTTTTGTTCTGCAATCATTCCCACAAAATTTTGGAGTCTTTCCTTGTCTATGGTATATAGCTGCCCGAGGTGAATAACGGACTCATGAGGAAGGCCGCTTTCTTCTGACGTTACCCTTACACCGACCGGGAGGTTAGCGACTTTAAGGTTACTCGTTATTGCGGCTACAATTGTAAGACTGCCGACTTTATTCCCAATATCGTTCTGGACCACAAGCGCCGGATGAGGACCTTTCATTTTTCTGCCTTTAGAAGGACTGAAATCAAGGAAATATATTTCTCCTCTCTTCGGTTCTTTCATTTTTTTGCCTTCCTCTCAGATTTATACTTTGACACAGGCTCGGAGCATATGCTTAAAAAATCGTCCGAAAGGCGCTTGTCATCCTCGGCTATCTCTTTGTATATCTTCGCCGCCTTTTCAATTGCTTGCTGCTTTTTGTAATCATCTATCATTTTTTTAATCGAATCCCTTATTACCTCGCTCCTGTTCTTTTTTAATCCCTTTGAAATCCTGTCTATTTCCTCCACGAGTTCGGCAGGAAAGCTTATCCCCAATTTCATGACAGACATCTATACCTCCTTACATACTATCTGATCAAATTTAGAATACCAAATAGAATACCAAATTGCAATATTATTATTCACTATAATTTCCCTCACAAATTCAAATGCACCCTTAAGGTCTCGTTTATCGCTTCTTGAATAGAGTATTCGTTAATGTAGCAAATTAAATCCTTGAGCCTTGATTTCGAGATGGTCCTTATTTGATATGCAAGAACAAGAGAGTCCCGGGTCAGTCCGCTGTCTTTTCCCGCTTTCAGCAAAACCTCATTAGGATAAACCCTTCTCCCCTCTTTCAGAGAGGTCAGCGGCAAAACAGTCACTACCGGCATCAGGGCATTAAAGTCTTCATCGCTGATAACAAGAACGGGTCTCTTGCCCTGCTGTTCTGAGCCGATAACAGGGTCGAGGTCCGCAAAAAATATACCCCATTTGTAGTTCATTTGGCAGCCGCTTCGAAGTCAGCATGTTTAAAATCGTTTTCGATTTCTTTTATGTCAGCAAGAAAGAGGGGGTCATTTGCAGCATCTCTCAGGGCTTTCTTTATCTGCTCTTTTTTGATCATCTCAAGTTCATCTTTTATAGCGGTTTCAACAAAGGCGTTCATAGATTTGAAAAGGCCTTTGTCTACAATTTTTTTCACCTCAACCATTACGTGCTCATCTAAAACAAAAGTTGCTTTCTTACCCATAGTACCCTCCTCCGCCTGTTTTTATTACCATAACATAGTGAGGCTAAAAATAGCCAGCCTTTTTTATGGCAATAAATACCAGCCGTTATTGCTTTTTCAATAAGTTGAAAGATAGATAATCATTATCAGTTGTGCCCATAAGGGCCGCTGTGAGGACATTCACAGGATCCGGTCATGACAGGACACTGGATGCTCGAAAAAGAATTGACCGAAAAATGACAGACCCAGATTATGAGGTCAGGCCGTTTATCTCCCTTAAAATTATTGCTTATTCTCGCCACAACCCGCTTTTCGAGGTGAAGGCAATAAAGTTCTTTTCCGGGAACTCCCATATCAAACCTTCAACCCTTCAGGGACGATCTCCGGCGTTATCATCCATTGCAAGGACCAACTCCCGTTTTCTTCTTTCTTCAGGCAGACAAATCCAGCCATCCGGAACGAAATGACATTTTTATTAGCGTCTCCGCAAAGCAGCAAGGCCGCAAGTTTTCCGAGATGGGGCAGGTGTCCGGTAAGCACAATGTTATTTGGCATGCTGATCAGGCGTTCAGCCCATATCGCGGGATCATCCATTGGAGACAGTCCATCCACTTCTGTAATGCCCTTTGTCGGTTTTAAGGTTTCCGCCAATATTTCTGCTGTCTGCCTGCCCCTGAGCTTGGCGCTGTGAAAAACCATGTCAACTCTCAGATCAAGACCTGATGCAAACATAGCTGTCTTTTTAATGTCCCGGAAACCCTTATCAGACAAAGGTCTTGCAGGGTCATCTTCTTCCCTCTTTGCTTCTGCATGCTGTACAAGGTAAAGAAACATATTACACCCCGTAATCTTATTAAGGGTATGCCTGCAGTTTTTTTGCTATTTCAAGAAACGCATAATAAAAAGCGGCCACTGAAAAAAACACGAATACCAACCATAGCAATAAGAAGTAGAGGGACTTTGAGACATTTCTGGTCCTTATGCTGTACATCAGCTTTGGATAAAAAGTGACCACACCAAAGAAAAGCATCAGGCCTATAAGTATTTGCGTTACTATTCTGATCATAAAGTATTTCTGTTACAGATGATTCCTTTCTGATTTTTTTTGCACTTTTCCATGCACTACTATCTTATGCTGCCGGCAGATAAATTGTAAATATTGTGGGCTGTCCGGGTGCGCTGTCCACCCTGATATAGCCATTATGGTGTCTGATTATACTGTATGCTATTGAGAGTCCAAGTCCTGTATGATCAAGCAATCCCTTCGTGGTAAAGAATGGCTCAAATATCCTCTGTTTTGTTTCTTCATCCATGCCATGCCCTGTGTCACTTATCCTGATGGCCGCATATCTGCCCTGCCTGAGAGATAAATCTCCCGATTGCCTGATGTCTTCATTACAAGTCTCTATCTTAAATGTCCCGCCGTCAGACATGGCTTCCTTGGAATTCAGACACATGTTCAAAATCACCTGCTGTATCTGGTTATTGTCTGCAATGACATTCCAGAGATCCGGATTAAATGCGGTCTCAATTTTGACAGATTTCGGGAATGTAGCAGTTATTGCTTGCATCACATCGTTTATAGCATCATTGAGGTTTATCTCAGTCCTCTCGTATGTTGCCTTTGTCGAAAAGGTACGCAGTTGTTTAATAAGGTCAGACGCCTTTTTTGTGGAATTTTCTATAATATCAACATATCCAAGGACCTCTTCGACAGCCGGGTTTTTTATTTCAGCCAGTTTCATACGCACAAGCCCTGAGTATCCCATTACTCCAACCAGCATATTATTTAAATTATGCGATAAGCCTGCACTCAAAGTGCCTATCGCCTGCAATTTTTGGGACTCCTGGAGCTGCCTTTCAAGGTTTTTCTTTTCGGTTAAATCAACTCCAGTGCCTATGATCCATTCGAGTTCGTTATTATCATCAACAATTACAGTATTGTTCCAGAGGATAGTGATCTCCCTTCCTTTTTTTGTTAACAAGTGGTTCTCGGCAGAGTTGGGCAGCCTGTAACGAACGAGTTCGTCAAAGACCATCCTGGCTTTAAGTTTATCTTTTTCAGGTATAAGAAATTCCCATATAGGTCTGCCCTTTACTTCATCCTCGCTGAACCCGGTTACCTCCTCGCACTTCCTGTTGAATATCTCAATCCTCCCCTTTTCATCGAGCACAATAATCAGCGCTCCTGCAGTAGAGATAAGCCGGTCTGTAAAATCCTTCTGATGCTGCAGCTCTTTCAAGGTGCTATTCAGACGTTCGGTCCTCAACCCTATCACATACTCAAGGTTCTTGGAATAATTTGAAAGCTCGGTGTTCACATGATCGAGCCTTTCAACCATACGGTTAAAATTTTCCGCTAGCAGGCCAAATTCATCATTCGACCTGACAGGGACTGAAACAGAAAAATCGCCGCCAGCGACCTTCTTTGAGGCATCTGCAATTTCAATAAGAGGCTTAGCGAAAAACCTCCTTGAAAGTGATATTCCCATCAATATTAACAGCAGCGTAAGAACACCTGCAGTGGATATAAAAGAAATCCTCCGTTTTGCTATAAAATCAGGCAAAAAAGAGGTATTATACTCCAGATATAAAAAGCCTGTTATCTTCTTTCCAGAGATTATAGGTTCAAAATGCCTGAACCTGTTATTGTCCCATTTTTGCGCAGCGGATTTAGAGTTGATCGCATCAGTTATCCATTTGTCATCAGTTGACCTCCTGGTCAGGTCTCCCATCCCGGACAGCAATGCACCTTCACCATTATAAATCCGGACTTTGGAAATATTTCCCGATAAAGTTATAATGGTTTTTAAATGTTCTGATATCTCCCGAAGTTCGCCTTTTTGCATGTTATCACTGAAGTGAGAGACTGAGAGCATTGCAATGTCTTTAACGTTCCGCTCAATATGGCGCATCTCATCCCTTCTAAGATAATCGCTGAAAAGCAGGCTGGATGAAATGCCTGTAACCAGGACTACGATGATTATAAGACCACTTATCTTACCCGTAATATCGATCTTCAAAATTACCCCTGCAAACCAGGGTCTATAGTGATTCGAATCATCATTTATTGTAACCCCTCATTATGACATCTTCCTCAGAATGTTCTTCAGTAAAGCCGATCCGGTTTCACACTTATGCCCCCTCGGCATGTCATCATCATCAACTATAAGCACCCTGTACCTGGCAGTTTCCATACAGTCTAATATAGAAATTTAGGGTGATTTTTTGCAAGCAAAATTGACAAAATATCTGTTTAAAAACTATAATTTATCATTATTTTATCAGGATCAGCTTCATAACCAAAGGAGGATTTATGGCAGAAGGAATTGTTGAGCTTACAAGCGCTACATGGGACAATGAAGTATTGCAGTCCAGCGGACTAGTTATGGTAGATTTCTGGGCAGTATGGTGCGGTCCTTGCAGAATGATAGCCCCTACAATTGAAGAATTGGCTAAAGAATATACCGGAAAACTAAAGGTCGGCAAACTCAATACAGACGAAAACTCGGAAATCGCAAGCAGATACAAGATCATGGGTATTCCTACTGTCATGTTCTTCAAAGACGGGCAGAAAGTTGACCAGATTGTTGGCGCAGTGCCAAAGCCACAACTCAAGGCCAAAATAGATTCACTCCTCGGAAGTTAATGAAAAGACTTATATATTTTGTTTTAATGATAAGTCTCATCTTATCATTACTTTCCTGCGCTAAAAGTGGAAACAACTCTGCTGATAAGAAAAAAACACCGGGTGCCCTCTCATTTAACCTTGCTGATCTGAAAGGCAATAAAGTAAAACTCGATGATTACAAAGGGAAAGTCGTAATGCTCGAGTTTTTTGCGACATGGTGCGCCCCCTGTCAAATGCTTGCATCTGAATTACAGCATATGCACGAAACATATAAGAACAGGGGACTTATTGTGCTCGCGGTATCCCTTGACGAAGGCCAGGATGCAGTGTCTGCTGTCAGTTCATTCGTAAAGGAACACAGGATTTCATATCAGGTATTAATGGATGACGGCAATGCCCGCAAGGAATTCGGGGTGTTCAGTCTGCCTACAAGCTTTATTATCGATAAACAGGGGGCAATAAAGAGCAAACACCAGGGCTTTTTACCGGATATGTCAAAATCAATCTCAAAAGAGATAGAAACGCTACTCTAAATCGGAGATGAGTAATCCGTGATGTGTGATGGGTCAAAGGAAGGAATTTAACAATGTTTGAAAGTTTAAGCGAAAAACTCGATTCTATATTCAAAAAACTCAAGGGCAGAGGGCTTCTGAAAGAAGAAGACGTTGATGTTGCCCTTAAAGAGATACGGCTTGCACTCCTTGAAGCCGATGTAAATTTTAAGGTTGTCAAAGACTTTATACAGCATGTCAGGGACAGGGCTGTAGGGAAAGAAGTGCTTGAAAGCCTGTCACCCGGACAGCAGGTCATAAAGATAGTCCATGAGGAGTTGTGCGGGCTTCTTGGTTCTGTCAATACAAGGATACAGCTTTCTCCAAACCCTCCGACTGTCGTAATGATGGTGGGACTTCAGGGATCAGGTAAAACCACTACATCTGCAAAACTCGCAAGGTTCTTTAAAAAAGAAGGCAGGAGGCCGATGCTTGTAGCAGCAGACCTTCAAAGACCTGCTGCTATAGACCAGCTTGTAACACTCGGCAAACAGATAGACATTCCCGTTTTTCATTCAAAAGAGAAAAAGGACCCTGTTGCCCTTTGCGAAGATGCGCTAAAGCAGGCAAAACTCGACGGAAGGGACATTTTAATACTCGACACCGCGGGAAGGCTGCATATTGATGAAGAACTCATGGGCCAGCTCAAACAGATCAAAACAAAAGTTGCACCAAAAGAGGTACTGCTCGTTGCTGATGCCATGACAGGGCAGGATGCAGTCAACATGTCGAAGAGCTTCAATGAGCAGATAGGCATTGACGGCATTATCCTTACAAAGATGGATGGCGATGCAAGGGGCGGCGCAGCACTTTCGATCAGGAATGTTACAGGAAAGCCCCTGAAGTTCATAGGCATAGGCGAAAAAATTGACATGCTTGAACCCTTTTATCCTGACAGGATAGCCAGCAGGATACTCGGCATGGGTGACGTACTTACCCTGATAGAACAGGCACAAAAGTCCTTTGACATAAAAGAGTCCGAAAAACTTCAAAAGAGCATAATGGAAGACACTTTTTCCTTTGAGGACCTGAGAGACCAGTTGAAAAAAATCCGTGGTATGGGTTCCCTTGAAAGCATAATGAGCATGATACCGGGTATGGGCAAGGCAATGAAGGATGTAAAGGTGGACGACAAGGAATTTGTCAGGATAGAGGCTATCATCAATTCCATGACCCCCAAGGAAAGACGAAACCACAACATTATAAACGGCAGCAGAAGGAAACGCATCGCAATGGGAAGCGGCACATCAGTAACAGACATAAACAGGCTGGTAAAACAATATCTTGAAATGAAGAAAATGATGAAGATGTTTAAGGGCGGGATGGGTAAGAAGGGGTTCAAGCTGCCCAAGTTCGGCTTTTGACCCTTGCCTTATTAAGGCATTATGTATTAGAATTTAGCTCTTTATATTTCATTTGGAGGTGAATCTTTGGTAAAGATCAGATTAACAAGAATGGGTGCTCATAAAAAACCGTTTTACAGGATTATAGTGGCCGACTCAAGGGCAAGAAGGGACGGCCCTTTCATAGAAATTATCGGAACATATGATCCTAAAAAAGAACCGTCTGAGATTATTGTGAAATCAGAAAGGGCCAAATTCTGGATAGAACGCGGCGCACAACCAACAGATACTGTAAAAAAGCTTTTACTGAAGGCTGGAATGCAGAATTAGGCCCCCCTGATACGGGATAATCGGGTCCTGAACTAATGGAGGTGGAGAGTGAAAACATTGATCGAAACGATGGCTAAGGCACTTGTAGACAGGCCTGAAGAAGTCAAGGTTTCCGAAATCGAAGGAGAAAAGACAACTGTTTTTGAACTAAAGGTTTCGCAAAGCGACCTCGGTAAAGTAATAGGAAAACAAGGAAAGACAGCCCGCGCAATGAGGACTATATTGGGCGCCGCCGGCACAAAAATCGGCAAACGTTGCGTCCTTGAAATATTAGAATAAGGGAAAAAATAGGGACAGCGCCCATTTTTATATTGAAGTGTACAGACAAAGCATAAAAATGGGCGCTGTCCCTATATTTTTTCTCTTATGAATACCGGAGAACCATCAAATGAAGGTCTGATCACTATAGGCAAGGTATTGAAAGAATGGGCGTTAAAGGGAGAGATACTTGTATTGCCCCTGACTTTTGATCCCAACAGATTTTTCAATCTCCAGAAGGCAGCTTTTCACTTTGAAACACCTAATGAAAGCAGTAAAGGCAGTTCCAGGGTAAAAACCAGTCCCGGACATGCAAATCGCGGCCCTGAGTGGAAAAGGCTGAAATCCGTAAAATTTCATAATGACCTTATACTGCTGGGTCTGGAAAACTGTGATACACCGGAAGAAGCCAGGAAATACAGGGGCGCGTTAATAAAAATCAGCCCTACCGAGAGTCCGGAATTACCCGAGGGCCTTTATTATCATTACCAGATCACAGGACTTTCCGTTTATACGGTTGATGGCGATTTTCTCGGTGAAGTTGTAGAAATAATGGAAACAACCAGCAACGATATATATGTAGTCAGGGGAAACAGCCGGGAATATCTGGTCCCTGCCATAAAGGATGTTGTTAAAGACATTGACCTGAAGTCCGGGAAAATGACAGTAAAGCTTATGGAACCACTTTAAGTCATAAATGGCCATAGGATTTGATATAATTACAATCTTCCCTGATATGTTTCAAGCGTACCTCGGGGAGAGCATACTGAAAAGGGCAATCCAGAAAGGATTGCTGGATGTAAAGATCTATGACATCAGGGACTTCACGACAGACAAACACAGGACCGTGGATGACTATCCATATGGGGGCGGTTCCGGCATGGTAATGAAGATTGAGCCGATATATAACGCAATGCAGGCAATCAAGTCCGACGGCATTGAGAGGCTTGTCATTATGCTCAGCCCTCAGGGTAAAACTTATGACCAGAAAAAAGCTGAGGCCTTTTCAGAAGGGGGAAAAAGGGTCCTGTTCATTTGCGGCAGGTATGAGGGGATAGACGAAAGGGTTAAGGAAAATCTCGTTGATGAAGAAATATCTGTCGGTGATTATGTTTTGACTGGTGGAGAACTGGCAGCTTTGGTTATAATAGACAGTGTTGCCCGGCTGGTACCCGGGGTACTGGGAGATGATGAGTCTTCAGTAGAAGAATCTTTCAGTTGGGGGATCCTTGATTACCCGCACTATACGCGCCCCCCTGAATTCATGGGGATGAAAGTGCCGGACGTGCTGCTTTCAGGGAACCACAAAGAGATATCGAAATGGAGAAGGAAGAAGGCACTCGAAAAAACATTGAAGCAAAGACCTGACCTTATAGATAAATATGATTTGAGCAAAGAAGACACCGCGATATTAAACGGGCCTTGCCCGGATAAAAAAGAATAGGCTGGAGGTAAACAATGAACGCAATACAGGCAGTGGAAGAAGGTTTCAGAAGGGATGTCCCCAATTTCAACATAGGAGATACTGTAAGGGTACATGTAAAAGTAGTGGAAGGCGACAAGGAAAGGCTTCAGCCTTTTGAAGGCCTGGTCATTTCCCGCAAAGGGAGCGGGATCAGGGAAACCTTTATTGTCAGGAAAGTGTCCTTCGGAGTCGGCGTTGAAAGGATATTACCTGTGCATTCCCCTTCTATAGATAAAATCGAAGTCCTGAAACATGGTGACGTCAGAAAGGCAAAACTTTATTATATAAGAGACAAGAAGGGGAAGGCCGCAAAGGTCAAAGAGAAAGAAAGAGAGAGAAAATAATGTCATGGACCTCTACGAACATGATGAGTCCATACGCAGAAATGGGTTCAATGTAATCGCAGGGGTTGATGAGGCAGGCAGGGGGCCTCTGGCAGGACCCGTTGTAGCTGCAGCGGTAATATTGCCCCAAGGTCTGAAGATAGAGGGAGTAAGGGACTCCAAAAAGGTACCCGAAAGAGAAAGGGAAAGACTTTTTGAAGAAATCATGACCCTCGCAAGAGGGGTTGGAGTCGGGATTGTAGGGACCGGGGAAATAGATACTATCAACATACTGCAAGCGACAAAGCTGGCAATGCAGACCGCGTTAACAAAACTTGACGGACACCCTGACATAATCCTTATAGATGCGCTATATTTGAACTCAGTAAAAACAAAACAGATGTCAATTATCAAGGGCGATGCCAAAAGCGCCTCGATTGCCGCAGCATCCATTATTGCAAAAGTCACAAGGGACAGGTTAATGCTCCAGTATCATTCATCATATCCTCAATATGGCTTTGACAGACACAAGGGTTATGCTACCAAATCCCACATTGAAAGCATTATGAAACACGGCCCCTGCCCCATACACAGGAAGAGTTTCAGGAAGGTAATGGATTTACCGCTGCCGTTTAAAGACAGTGAATCGTGACCTGTCAGCTGCAGCGTTAACTTTTTTGTGGAGGAATTATGGAATCTGAGAGAATTGACGAAGCTTTGGAACTCCTGTGGGTATTGAACGAGGAAGGATATTCCGATCTCAAAAGATTCAGGTTAAGCTCCGATGATCCTGACACCTACCTGTTAATAGACACCCTGATTAAAGAAGGGTTGGCGGCAGTTGAAGACCATACAATAAAACTGACAGACAAGGGACTCGGGTTTGCCAAAAGTCTTATAAGAAGGCACAGGCTTGCAGAGAGATTATTTACAGACGTCTTTGATCTTGCAAAAGACAAGGTCCATGAAGACGCCTGCAAGATGGAACATATACTAAGCGAAGAACTTACAGACAGTGTATGCACTTTTTTGGGACACCCGCCCACATGCCCGCATGACAAGGCAATACCAAGGGGTGAATGCTGCAAGAAATACCGTGTTGATGTGCAGCCGGTTGTTGTCCGGCTTACTGACTTCGAGGTCGGACAAAGAGGCAAGATCGTATTTATCACACCTTCCGAGGCGTCGAGGATTGGACGTTTAAGCTCAATCGGAATAATCCCCGGATCCACAATTAAATTAATACAAAGAAGGCCGTCTGTTGTGCTCCAGATAGATGAAACTACAATTGCTATAGACCCCGAACTGGCCAAAGAAATATTCATTAAAAAGGTCACTTAAAAGTGACTTCACAACTAACCACAGCGTACGGTTACAGAAATCGTCATTTTTGAAACGGTAGTCTTTTATGAAGGTTTCTATCAGTAATTTTGACGATAGTCGATTTAAATAAATAATCATACCAAATGCAATAATACAATGCCTGACACTCCCATTGTCACAAACCACTTTGCAATCTGTTATAATGGGACAAATTTCAGATGATAAGTAATAGTTGCATAAGGATAAAATCGGATGGATCGTGAATCAAAGGATGCTTAATTTGTTTCTAAAAGTGATAGCGAAGCAAAGGTAAAATACAAAGATATAAATGTTATGAAACTATCTCGTTTAAAATTTTTTATTAGTGAATTTGAACAACGGAAAATTAGCATTCTAGGTATCAGTTCCTTTTATGTATTTAGAAAATATAATGGGAAATGGTTTGATCAAGAGGATTCAGTTGTAGATGAAATAGGGTTCATTGAGAAATTCGACTCTACTTTAGAGAAAGCAACTCACTGGAGGGAGAGAAAGAGTCGAGAGACTTATTTCCCCATTATAGAGCATGACGCAGTTATGGTAGTTGTTTCCTCTTATCCCCCAATAAAAAGAACTCGTGAAAAAATACACGCAATAATACATGAAAGCTTGAAATATGGTCGAGATGCTTTCTTTGCCGCCTATGATTCACTTACAGGATTGCGCAATAGCCGATCATTTGAGGAAACAACAATGTCTATCATTGATGACTGTCTGAATAGGAATTCAGGCACTACTGGATCACTTACCGATTCAAGTATTAATTCGAGTATTGAGTTGCTGGAAATGTCCTTCGTTGCAATATTAGAAATCGATATAGATTATTTTAAGCAAATTAATGACTCATATGGGCATGATTATGGTGATGTTGTCTTGAAATTATTCGCTTGTAGACTTGAGAATATAACAAAAGAAATAGAGCAAAAATATAATAATAATTTATATCTGGAGCTTGGGCGTTGCGGAGGGGAGGAATTCAAAATTACAGTTTATGGGGATATATCAAGTGAGCTGTTAACAGATATATCTGAAGAGATTAGAAAGCGAATTGCCGATGAAGAACTGCCAAGCAACCAAGAATGGGCTAGTATACCTGAAACCCAAAAATCTCAATCTCTAATTCTCCCCCATGTTTCCGAGAGGAAAGTCACAGTCAGCATTGGGATATCCTCTATTGAAATGCCTTTATCACTAGATAATACTTCATCAATTTCCAATGAATTGCAGCGAGAAGCGGATGCAGCTCTATATAGAGCTAAATCAGGTGGACGTGATACTTGTCGGCATTTCCCTGAAATTCGCGATAAATATGGTGCTGTTCTTGAGCACCACACGGATACAAATATCGTGGTCATAGACCTTGGTTCACAATTTAATGTAGCTCCCGGACATGAATTTCTTGTTTATCACCCTGATTTTACCGGAGATAAGCCGTTTATTTATTCTGATGGACGTACAAAGAAGAGACTGGGTCTATATCCACGCCAATCTTGCGGACAAATAATCGTTTTTGATGTACAAAAGGAAATTTCTTTTTGTCAAATATCTGAGAATAGAAATAACATCCCTTTCCCAACAGGCTCTCTGCTTGAATTTATTCCAATTGGCTCCATTACACATTTAATCTCCACACCTCAAAAGTCTGTTGCAATTGGTACATCGAAACTTTCTCAGCCCTCTGAAATCGAAGAGTTTGTTTCAAATGAAGTTGATAAGAATAGATATCCTCTTGTCGCTATTTTTACAATTGATGATATAAGTGAACTTGAGAGAGCAAAAGGGATAGCATTTGTAAACTATGCACTTGCAAGTTTATATGGCTCGATAAGAGAATTTTTCTCTTCTTTAGAAAGAATAGCACAAATTCAGACTGATAAATTTGCAGTAGCTGGCTCTGTAAATCTTACAGACGAAAAAGCTATCACTGAAATATTATTGAAAATATTAGCCTTAGCGGAACAAAAATGTTCCCAACTTGCAAAATTTGGGGTTGGGGCATACAAAAAATATGCGCCTTCAGAACCTTTAAAGGGAGATGAAAGCAATCTAAACCACAAAAAAGCCTTGGATTATGCACTTTATGCCACACCAAAAGAGGTAAGAGGAGATCAACGAGTCAATTTCTTTACCCCGGTAGTTGCAAGGATTTTTATTCAAAACCTACGCTCGAAAAGAAAATTCAAGGAAGCTCTAATCGATTATAAAAACTTTAAATCACTTGGCATTAATCATGCTTATCTAGAGAACGTGGCCGCATTATGTGCATTTGAAATGGAAAAACCAGATTTTGACTTCGCCCTCACTTGTATCAATCAAGCAGTAACTCTATCAGAAGACAAGGTTCTGAAAGCTAATCAAGCCATAATAAATGCTGCAATGAGCAATTGGACAGATACCTACAATATATTTAAAGAGATTGAACGTTCTGGGGATAGCATTGCAAACATATCCAAGGTGTACTTGTCATCTTATGCTTGGGCGGCTTATAAGACGTTCATAGATGGCAACAGTTCAGTTACTGTTGAAGAATTAGAGTTACTGCTAAATGCTGCTAAAACAATACAGCCTTTAAGACAAATCCCCTTCACTCAAGAGGATATCATAAAGGCCGCTGAACACTTGAAGTCGCTTAAAGATATTAAAGCCCAATTGAATATTGAATAAGGGTGGCAGGCTTGGCGGTATGGTATTGGCGAAGTGTCGTATTGATACGCACTGGTAGTTACCACTTGTAGTCCTCAGGGCAAGCTGCCATTGCGCCGGCGAGGACTTCTGTGATTATGTGGAGTACCCCGTTATGTGAAGTAATTGCCTTAACTCCTTCCTAAATAAGCATTCTACGAATGGGAGTGTCAGGCATTGTATTATTGCATTTGGTGTGATTATTTATTTAAATCGACTATCGTCAATTACTGATAGAATCCTTCATAAAAGACTACCGTTTCAAAAATGACGCTTACCGCATCTGGCGTCTGTCTCCAGGTCACCCAATCACAAGATTTAAGGGTACTTGCTTCCTCATTGAGTAAAATTACTCATTCGTTGAGTATTATTGACATCCCCTCTTAAGCAATGTTAATTTTTTTATGGATTTTGAGCGAAACATCGTAAAGACCCTCGTATCATCCCTGAAGAAACGAATTCCAGTATATCCCCTGGCAAAATTATTGATTGTTGGCGAGGCCGGCATTCCCCTTGAGAAGTTTTTCTCAGAGTCGCCTGAAACATGGCTGTAAACTGGCAGGCCTATTATCGTATTTGGCGAAGGATAGGATATTATACTTATCGGCAATTACCAACTGAAACATACGCCTTTCCTTTTCAATTGAGGACAGACTCCGTCAGGCCAATGCTGAGCTGAGGGCACTGGAGGAACGCTGACCGCATTTCGGATTGAAGCAATAGGCATAATATCGCGGGAATAGGATAAAATAATGCGTGAAACACAACATCCCTGAAAAAGACCTGAAATATTTTTCCGATTCAACAATCATTAGGTCTGCCTTGTCTCTATGAAGCGTTTTCAAATATCGGTCAAGGGCATTGTCCAGGGAGTCGGGTTCAGGCCTTTTATATATAAACTTGCTTCAGATCTTAAGCTCAGAGGGTTCGTTAAGAACACTTCAGATGGCGTCACTATTGAAGTAGAAGGCGGGGCTACTGATGAATTTGTTCGGTCCCTTCAAAGCAAGCACCCTCCTCTCGCAAAGATAGACAATATAGATGTAAAGGAACTACCCTTCAAGGGTCATAAGGACTTTGCAATTATTGACAGCGCTGATACCGGGAGCTTTACACTTGTGCCGCCTGACATATCAATATGCAATGACTGCAAAGACGAGATGTTTGATCCCTCCAACAGGCGATATCTATACCCATTCATCAACTGCACCAATTGCGGACCGAGGTATTCGATCACGAGAGGAGTACCCTATGACAGACCAAACACAACCATGTCTGTTTTTAATATGTGCCCTGAGTGCCTGTCCGAATACCATAATCCCACAGACCGCAGATTTCATGCACAGCCGAACGCATGTACGAAATGCGGACCTTCCCTGGAATTAAGAATTGCGAATTATGAATTAGGAATTAGTGGAAAGGACCCGATAGAAGAAACAATAAAATTGCTGCAACAGGGGGCGATTGTAGCAATAAAAGGACTCGGGGGTTTTCATCTGTGCTGCGATGCATCAAATGAAGAGGCAGTAAGGCGATTGAGAGAGAAAAAGAGGAAGAGCAACAAACCCTTTGCCCTCATGTCTCACGATGTGGAAACCATAAGGAATTATTGCGAAGTATCTGAAGCAGAAAAAGCCCTGCTTGAGAGCAGTCGCCGCCCTGTCGTGCTTCTGAAAAAAATCAAGGAAGGCCCATTGTCTTGTGAGATTGCGCCAAACAATAAATATCTCGGGTTCATGCTGCCGTATACTCCACTGCATTATTTGCTGTTCCGTTTTCCTTCTCTCACGCGGAACTGTTTTAACGCCCTTGTCATGACAAGCGCAAACCTTGCAGAGGAACCTATCGTTATCGGAAATGATGAGGCAATATCAAAGCTTTCCGGTATTGCAGACGCTTTTTTGCTCCATAACAGGGACATTTTCATGAGGGTTGACGATTCAGTGGTTAAGGCAGATGCCCTGACGCGCAGACACGGAGACACGGAGACACGGAGACAGGGGGACCTGGATGCGACTTTTTCACCGCGTCACCGCGTCTCCGCGTCTCCGGTTCCGTTATCATTTATCCGTCGTTCCCGCGGATATGTGCCTGAACCGGTCGTTCTGGGCGAAGACGGCCCGGATGTATTGGGATGCGGGGCTGACATTAAAAACACCTTTACCATTACAAAAGGGGTCTACGCAATACCCAGCCAGCACATTGGCGACATGGAAAATATAGAGACCCTCAGGTTCTTTGAGGAAAGTCTCAGCAATCTCAAAAAGGTTTACAGGTCAAACCCGCTTGCAATAGGGCATGATCTTCATCCAGGTTATTTGTCCACCCAATGGGCATTAAGGCAACAGGCACCAACAGAAGGCGCTGAAGCGGAAAATAAGATCAGGGCATACGGCGTCCAACACCACCACGCACATATAGCATCGGTCATGGCAGAACATGCATTGAAGGAAAAGGTAATAGGCATTGCCTTTGACGGGACAGGATATGGGACTGACGGCAACATATGGGGCAGCGAGTTTCTTTTATGCGACCCTGGCGTTTTTTCAAGACTTGCCCATTTCAGGTATATACCGTTACCCGGCGGTGAAATGGCTGTAAAAGAATGCTGGCGAACAGCAATAAGCTACCTGGCCTCCTGCTACGGGGACATCGGACCGAACTACGATCTTATCATGAAGGGTCTTGGTTCTATCGGGTTTATTGAAAAGTATGGAAGGAACAGGATTGATAATATACTTAAACTTATCAATAAGCGCCAGTTTTCACCCATCTCGTCAGGCGCCGGAAGGCTCTTTGACGCTGTGTCTGCCCTTACAGGCATCTGTGATTTCAATTCATATGAAGGAGAGGCTGCAATAGCCCTTGAAAATGCAATCCAGGGCGCAGAAACAACTGACGCGTATCAGTACGAAATTTCAGACCCAGCCGTCAATGCACAAATTAACCAATCCACCCATTCACCCGTTATCATTGACTTCACAAAAATGGTCCTGGCCATAATGAAAGACATACAACAGGGAAAAAACAAGTGGGTTATAGCTTTAAGCTTCCACAATACACTTATCAATGCAATAACAGATGTAGCAGGTCGCATCAGCGATAAAAACGGAATAAAGGTGGCTGCGTTAAGCGGAGGTGTATTCCAGAACGAATATCTTCTGAAAGGGGCATTTGACAGGCTTGTTACAACTGGATTTAAGGTTTATACAAATGAAAAGGTCCCCTGCAATGACGCGGGGATATCGCTTGGCCAGGCATACATTTTAAGAAAACTGCTGAAATAAACCGCCTGCAGTTTTACGGCGCTGAACGCACAGGCCATATATAACCGAAAAAGTCCTTGCTGCCTACACCGTCCTTGCCGTTCCACATATTGATATACCAGGCATAGACCGCAATCATGTTATGGGAAGTAGATGTCCAGTAACTGTCTGCCTGTATATTATTAAATCCAAGGTCGTTATACATTGCATCAATATCCGATTCGTATCCCTTGCCTTTTGCGTAACGCAAAAGGGACTCGAGCTCTTCCTTACTCGGAAGCCTCCAGTCATTGTAGCCGGCATACATATGCCTGTTCAACTGTTTTATGTAATCATTTGCCTTACCCCAAGCCATGTTTCTTCCTGATATGTTTGCATTCCTGGTCCACATAAGCTTTGACTCTTTGTCTTTTACAGCCAGTTCATAAAATAAGAATCTTCCTTTTTCTGCTATTACCAAAGACTGGGCCCCGGTAAACAACGTTTCCTTCTTTGATACATCTATATCTCCAAGCAGCCTCTTTACAAGCCCTTCACTCGATTTAACCAGGTCGCCCTCACTGCACTGGCATTTTTCCTCAGATATATACTCTATCTTTCCAGTCACTGCATTTACGAGTGAGAGCAGTATGTAATAAGTACTGCCGACTGTGCTGATGGACCCGGTAACAATCCTCCCGGCGCCGAGTATCTGCCCTGCTTCTACAATGCATTCTCCTGTAAGACAACCAGACATCTGGAACATCTCTTCGCCAAAAGCCTTCTTCATCTTGTCTCGGAAGACAACATCATATTTGCCTGTCTTCACAATTTCCAGTCTTATGCCCTCAGTAATAGGACGGGACAAGTCTTTATCAACGACTCCTATTGTCTCGAGGTCAAAAACAGCAATGCGGTTATCAACTGTTTTCTTGGACACATCAGCGCCCAATGCCGCTGATGAGAAAACAAAAACAAATATAATGCAGGATAAAAAGAGTTTCATTTGAAAGATTTTAGTACTATAAGGGTTCTTTTGTCAACAGCATGAGAGGATTCCCAGACATTATTTAGCTTTATTATCAATTAGTTGAACATGCCGATCAAGCCTTCACACACAAACACATCTCGGGTCAGGCGCTCTCAGATCTCCATTGATCAACAGGCTTACGGCAGGGCATCCGCCGTGACAGAGGGAGAATATTTCACACCCGGCATTCGGACAAGCATTTCCCCTGAACTCCCTAAAAAAATTGAGCACCGGATTTGTCCGGATAATGCTAAAATCATCCTCGAATATATTTCCAAGTCTGAATTCCTTATGCCTGAAAAAAAGATAGCAGGGATAAACAGAGCCGTCAGGCAACACAGAAAATTTTGTTGTGCCGGCAGGACATCTGACATATTCCAGGACAGGATTGGTTGCAGTATCAGGGATGAAACATGAGCAAAACACTCCCTTAATATTTCCGTATCTTTTTTTAATGTCATTCAGCTTTCTGTAAAACTCGTAGAACGGCAGACTTTCTTCAAGAGTGCATGCAGACACCGCATCCATAAACAACATGTAATATTCAATACCCTGGACTCCAAGGTAATCTATAGCAGTTTCAGGGAGCATCTTCCCGCGCGTACAAACACCCTTCAAGAGGGGCTTGTGCTCCAGTATATAACTGTTAAGGTCGCCGGATATCACCTCGCCGTTTACTGACACTCCTATGGTTAGCAGGTCTTTACTATGGCCTTCAGAAATATTTTGCAGCAGTTGCACATTTGAACCGTTTGAACTTAAAAAAACATGCAATCCATTCTTATAAGGGATTTCAATTAACCGGGCAAAGTCCGGATGAAGTGTTGGTTCGCCGCCGAGGATATCTATCTCTTTAATTCCAGCATCCGAAATTAAAGAAACAAGTTTAGTATAAGCAGGGACTGAAACCTCAACTCCTGTGGCTACCCCTCTGTTGAAACAGAAATCACATTTTTTATTACACCTAAGCGTAGGGAAAAATTGTATATACTCAGGGCAATCAATATCCAAATTATTTCTTTTTCTTCTTCAGCACATCATCAACCCAGCTCAGGGCGGCGGAGACCGTAGGGAACCCAATTGTGCTTGAAAGCAGAATGATAGTGTGATGCAACTCATCAGGCGTTGCACCTGACTCCAATGCCCTCCTCGCATGGGAATGCACGGCCCCTTCTGATCTTATGGCTGCGGCAGCTCCCAACTGTATCAGATGCGATGTTTTATCATCGATAGGTCCTGCGACCTTTGCTGCTTTTCCAAGTGTTTCCGCGGCTTTGAAATATTCCCTGAACCTCTCTTTGATGCTTAAGAACTGCCCTGGTAACTTTGCCATAACATGACCCTCCTTATTTAATTAATTCCTTCCCTGCATCATATGCCTCACTCAAAGCAGTCGGGTGCTCAAGGATCGCGCCTTTGGCGTCAACCCCCAAGAAAGCTAATGACTTATGTTCAGGCACGCTTACAGTCCTGAAAAACGCACCAGCCGTAGCTTCCGAACACTGGATACCGACCTCTTTTTTCATCCCCCCGACAAGTAGCAAAAGACCCTTCCGCCCATAGCTGCCTTCAGGTATCGGCTTCTTTAATAAGTATTTTTCACACCAGAATGCCTGGCATCTGTCTATCATTATCTTTGACTGGGCGCTGAGGCCAAAGAAGAAAACTGGAGAAGCAAGTATTATCCTGTCTGCTCCCCTTATTGCATCGCATATCACGGACATCTCATCATCAATAATGCATTTACCGGTTTTATCGCATCCGCCACAGTCCTGACAGGGTCTAATGTCCATAAGATTAAGTTCGAATATCCTGACATCGAACCCCGCTTTGTTTACACCCCTCACAGCCTCATTAAGAAGAAACTCGGTATTTCCATTCTTCCTTGGACTTCCCAGGAATGCGATCACTTTCATTTGGTTTTAATTTCCCTGAGTTTTTTCCCTGCCTCGAACCCGGCTTTCATATTCTGCAGGTTCTCACTGAGGTTCCACCATCCGTTATTAAAGCTTGTATAATCAGGTGCCCCTGTCATGGCGGATGCATACCTTATGGAATTTGAATAGAACAACCACTGTCCGACCCACAGCTTTTCAAGCGGCCCATCAAAAGGGTTTGTCCTGTCTTCTATGTTACTGTCCCACGCATTTAGCATAAGCTCAGTCGCCGCAGAAGTCATCTTGTCGGTTTCTTTGATCGTGTTTTCAAGTTTTGCAAAGTGGCCGCTGTACCAGTCAGTGCTGTGACAACCGTTGCATATGCTTTTCATCATTTTCAACCTTTTCTCCTGTTCGACACTATTGATCAGGTACTCAGATGCTATACCACCCTCAAAAGTAGTCGGCAACGGAAGCCCGTCCTTGTTCCTTATAATAGTCGTGTTCCCTGACTTGGGCTGGGGATGGCTGTATATAAGGCCAAAAAGCCTGACCCAAAGCCTTGAGCCGAAATCATGCGTTCTCTCAACAATAACATTGTCACCTGTAGAAACAAGAAGGCTGTTGTGACAAGTAGCACAGGTAGGTGTCTTGAAGTCTTTTCCAACAGACCACGGGACACTGGTAAAGTCCCATTTAGAACTGCCGGATGAAAATATATTGCCGTGCTTGCTTTCCATATATACATTCCATGCAGGGACATCAGGGAAATAATGACATTGACCGCAGGTATAGGGCTTCCTTGCGATTTCTATTGAAAAACTGTGTCGCGGATGACAGGCTGTGCAGGCGCCGATACTCCCGTCAGGATTTTCCCTGCCTACACCCTGGTTCGGCCAGTTTGTCAAGTCCGGGACCGCTATGCCGCCTATCTGGGTAGGCACTGTCTTCATGCCCTTAACCTCGACCTTTGTTCCATGACATCCAAGACAAGTATCGTGCAATGTTTCTTCTGAGGGCTTCAGTGCGATAATATTACCCTTCTCTATTTTCTTCATTCCGGTAACAGCGCTCACCAGCGAGTGATAAACAGGGTTCCCCATAAGATTTTTTACAGCATGTGCTTTTTTGCTGTCGGAAAACTGCTTGACCTCCACCGAATGGCATATCTTGCAATCATTAGGGCTTACTACAACATTTATTTTAAACCCCATATGCCCGAAATTGTCTTTATGGCTATCAGGATTCTGGCTGTGGCACTCATAACACCCGACGGCAAATTCCGACAAGCCGGCAGGCACTTTATAAGCCGAGATCCTCCTTTCAAGGGTCGGCATTTCAGCTGCCTCTGCAGGTGTGATCTTTGAATGCCTGCTCGACAGCCAGTCCTGGACAATCCCGGGAGTGTATATCTTATGACAACCCACACATGTTTTTGTCTGAGGACTCAAAGGCGCATGGTCCGGCAGATCATTGTTTGGGGCCGAAAAACCCTCCTGAAGAAATAGAAAAAAAACAAAAATAAAAGGCATCCCCCATCTTGCAAAAAAAATCATACAATCCCCCCCTGTCTTTCTTATAGTTATTTATAAAGACATTGTATTATAAATGTCTAATATTTTTGATGATATTCTTTTACCTTCACTGCAAACTCTTTTCCAAATTCATAGCATTTTTTTTCATCCTCCTGTGAAGGCTTGTACAGCACCTGCAATCCCGGCTCAAAGATCTCAAGTCCCATTTTACCGAATTCCTCGTAAGCATCTTTGACCGCTCCGCCGCCCCAGCCATAGCTTCCGAAGGCCCCGACAATGCGGTTCTTCGGCCTAAGCCCTCTGATGTGTGAAAGGAATTCAGCCACCGAAGGATACATGAGGTTATTGAGAGTAGGAGTACCGATAAGACATCCCCTTGATTTCCAGAACTCCTTTATCGCAACACTCATTGGGGTTGACCTCAACTTGATCAGCTTGCAGTCAAGCCCTTCGTCCTTTATGCCCTGTATCATGGGCAATGTCATTTGTTCTGTACTTTTCCACATAGTGTCATAAATAATTGAGACACTAAGATTTGATTTGCCGTTTGCCATATCAAGGTACATCTGCATTATCTTCTGAGGATTCGACCGCCAGATTATGCCGTGGTCAGGCGCAATCATCCCAATATCAAGTCCCAGCTTCTGGATTTCAGCGATCTTGGCCTTTATCAGCTGACCGAAAGGCATAAGTATATTGGCGTAATAATCCACAACTGCATCATCAAGCTCGGACATGGACTCACAGGTTACAAACTCATCATCAAACCTGACAGCAGACGCGATATGCTGGCCAAATGCGTCCTGGCTGACCAGTATCTTATCTTCTTTTATATACGTAACCATCGAGTCCGGCCAGTGGAGCATAGGTGTTTCAATAAAAAGCAATGTCCTTTTTCCTATATTCAGGGTGTCCCCTGTTTTCACGGTTTTTATGTTCCACCCTGATATGTCGAAAAATCTTCCGAGACCTTTCCTGCCTTTCTCGGTAATATAAATAGTCGCATTCGGAGCAAGTGCCATTATTTTATCAATGCTTGTCACATGATCATTTTCGATATGATTTATGACAACATGCCTGATTCTTGAAGGGTCAGCAATGCTTTTTATATTTTTAATGGTTATTTCGGCAAAGTCATACTTAACAGTATCAAGAAGCGTTATTTCCTCATCCATGATCAGATAGTTGTTATAGGTAGTCCCGCGCGGTGTCTCATAGCCATGGAAATCCCTTACAGTCCAATCTACAGCTCCTACCCAGAACACCCCGTTTTTAATCTCCACAGCATTCATAATGATATGACCTCCATCTTTTTGATTGAAAACTCCCCGCAAGCTGCAGGGAATACGCACGATATGCATTTAACCTATATGGTAAATATAGCATAGCATCCTGCGGCCTTCAAGCTGAAAATATTTAATTGACCACAAAACACCCTAATGACTTCCAGCGGGCAAAGCGGTTTTTATACTTTATTTTCAAACGTTTTAACTAACATGAAATATTGCAATTTGGATTATTGACATTTGGGACAAAATAATTTTAAAATCATCCACTCCGGCAAATTAAGCGTCGGCAATTCCAATAAAACTGGCGGGTCAGCATGATTTTTAAAAACTTTGAATTCAAATTCATCATGAAGTTTATTTTAATCGCCCTTGTCGGCATAGGCATTCAGGCCCTTGCTCTTTATTTTACGTTCCCCAAATCCGAAACCCAACAATATGGAGAAGCCATAGAATTATTTTCAAATGCTGATAGCGTTCTTCGCAGTTCCATGATGACCGCGTTCATAATAGAATCCATTATATTACCCATATTGGTAATCCTGGCCGCCGTATTTGCATCACATAAGATAGCAGGTCCCCTGTTCAGGATCCACAAGAGTCTTGATGAACCTGTTACCAGCATGAGCATAAGTCCTATTAAATTAAGGACCAACGACCAACTGCAGGACACTGCTAGAAGCTTCAACACCATGCTGGAAGGGATTTCTGAACGCTTTAATGCAATCAGCATTGCAGTCAGGGAAGTTAATGAGGCTTCAAAGAGCTTGGATGACCGGTCCGGCTCCATAGAAAAGCTTAGGGAAAAGGTTGATAACCTCGGAAACTCAATTGAAAAATTCAGGCTTTAAAATGAATAATCTGAAATCTTTCTTCTCTGTGAAACCATTCTGGGCGTTTCTGCTGGTGTTTTCTTTTATTGTCCTTCCAAAGCTCTCTTCAGGCAAGGACGCAATGCATGATTTTGAAGGCAAATGTTATACATGCCACTTATCTCTTGGAGAAGGCAAAAAGATATTCGTTAAAGAAATTGATTTTCTGTGCAAGCGCTGTCACAAAGACCTCGGCGTTTCTCATCCATCTGGCATGAAACCTTCAATGCAAACTCCTGACAAACTGCCTCTTGACTGGGGCGGAAGAATGACATGCACAACATGCCACAATATACACGGCAGCGGTAAATATCTGATGAGGCTGGGCAAGCCTAACAGGGCTTTCTGCTCGATGTGCCATAAGAAAATCACCGGCAGACATGATGGGTCTGCGCAGCCCGCCCATGCCGCTTCCAAGAAAAGCCTTGACGTTATGTACTACGAGGTGACCAGTGCAGGGAGCCCTATTGACTGGATATCCATAGAATGCCTGAAGTGTCATGGAAATATTTTCGGCGGTTCATCAAATGCGGCCCTCGGCGCCGGCATATGGAACCACGGCAATGGTCAGTCCCATCCCATCGGCATGAATTATATGCAATCATATCTTAAGGGCGGGTTAAAACACCCTTCCAACATGAATCCACCCCTCAGATTTTTCCTGGGCAAAATGGGTTGTGGCACATGCCATAATTTCATGGAAAAAGGGAAATGGAGTCTTGTGATAAACAATAAGGACAACGCCTTGTGTCTAACATGCCATATTAAGTAGCAGCAGGAGGATAATTGATGAATACGTCAGGCAGCTCTTACAAAAGAAGGAACTTCTTTATAAATAAAAAGCTCCAAGGAAGATTTACAATGTACTTCCTTGTCCTTGGTCTTCTAATAACCATCAGCGCCAGTGCTCTTATCTGGTTTTTATCGATGGAAGAATTCGACAGCTTAGCTATCAGGACGCACCTCTCATCAACAAGTGCATGGAAAGTAATTTTCCCCATACTGATGAAGGCCCTTGGCCTTTCGACTTTGTTACTGGTCGTTTCGACTTTTATTCTCACCCATTTTATCTTCAAACGGCTTTCTACAAAGCTCTCGTCTTTCAATACCGCTCTTCTTAATGTAGGGAAAGGTGATCTCAATACATCTGTTCCCCGAGACGGACTTGAAGAGCTTAATGAACCCCTGAAAGCGTTTATTGACAAATTGAGGGCAGACATCGACTCATTGAATGCAATTCATGGTGATATGAAGAAGTTGACCTGGAAGTCTGAAGGCGCCTCGAAAAAAGAGATGGAAGAACTGAGTTCCACCCTCACGAAAAAACTTTCCGAATGGCATATTAAAACTGATTAGCCTTTCCAAGACAATTCATAATCCTTCCCAAGCTGAGTCTGAGATATTTATTGGCCTTTTAAGGTTGTCCGGCGCATGTTTAATGTGTTAATTTAATATATCAAGATAGACAACCATATGAACGGCAAAACTTACACTATATCATCAGCTCTCCTTGCAGGTCTTCTGCTAATTTTATGTTCTTCTGTAATTGCATTGCCTTCTGAAGACCACAAAAACGACGGGCATAAAGATATGGCGAACTATCTCTCCGAAGGGAAGGCCGCCCTTGATAAAGGCAATTATGAAAACGCCATCAACCTGTTGACCTCTGCATATGAAAAACTGCCTATCCTCGGAGATTATGCCTTAATGTGGAGAGCTCGGGCATATGAAGGCAGAGACGATATTTACAAGGCTGCCAGCGATCTGAGGGCAGTCAGGGAAACATACAGGGAATCCCCTCTAATCAGGGCTGTGCGAAAAAAAGAAATCGAACTGCTGAGGAAGAAAAACGACAATAAATTTGTTTCCTTACTCGATGGCTTCATAAAAGATTATCCGTCTGAGCTTGCCCTTAAATATGAATATGCCGAATATCTCAAGGCAAACAAAGAAGCTGAAAAAGCCGGAAAGCTTTTTAAAGAAATATTCATGTCCACCTCGCCCTTTTCAAAAAGCGCCTTTAAGGAGTTGTCCCTATCAGAAATAACAACAGAGGACATTATTAAAAAAGCAAAAAATCTTAATAACGCCTGGCTCTTCGAGGAGGCTGAAAAATATTTCAGGGACGCACTGAGCAAGGACGGCACTCTTTTAAAGAATGAAATCCAGGAGGGCCTTGCCTACTCTCTCTTCAGGCAAAAAAGATACAGGGAAGCGTCAGAGTTATATAAAGAACTCAATAACTATTACTGGCGCGCCAGGGCCGTATTAAGGGCAGGCGACACAAAGACATTCGAGGCAGAACTGTCTGAACTCAACAAAACAGACGACAAGCGAAACGCCCAGTTATTGATAGTTTACGGCACGAAAAAAAGGCGGGGAGGCGATATTGACGGCGCTTTAAAAACATTCAAAGAAGTCCATTCTCTGTACCCTTCAGCTAAAGAGGAGGCCCTCTGGACAACCGGATGGACCTACTATCTGTCAAAGGACTACAAGAATGCCTATGAAATATTTTCCAAAATGTATGCGTCATACAGCGATACTAAATACCTTTACTGGAAGAACAGATGCACAGAGCTGTCAGGTAGTCCTGAAATCTCAAAAGTATCTTTTTACAAAAAAGACGCGCAACTCAACAATTTTTATACCTTCCTTTCCGCCCTGAAAGAAAATCAAAAACTATCTGCTGTCGAAAAAGCCCCACTGAAGGTCCGGATGAATGGCACAGCCTCCGAGAGGATCGAAATCTTTAAACGACTCGGCTTTAAACAGGAAGCGGTCCTCGAATTGATACATATGGCAAAGAAAAACCCAACACAGAGCGTGCTTATTTATATAAGCTCTAATCTAAAAGAACTGGGTAACTATAAAATGGCCATCAATTCCATTTCAAAGGTCCCCTATAATGAAGAATTCCATGAACTGTTTTACCCTTTGGGATACTGGCCGCTGGTTGAAGAGGCATCAAGGAAAAATGAACTCGACCCGTTTTTAATTCTTTCGGTCATGCGTGAGGAATCGAGGTTCGATCCCGAGGCAAGATCCATTGCCGGAGCTATGGGGCTAATGCAGTTAATGCCCCAGACAGCAAACAGGCTCAGCAAAAACCATAAAATAAGCCTTAAACATTCCAGTGACCTGTATGATGCAAGGACCAATATACTGATCGGCTCATACTATTTGAAACACCTGCTGAAAACCTTCAACTCCATCCCGGTTGCTGTTGCGGCATACAATGCAGGTGAAGACATAGTGAAGGAATGGCTGAGAAACGGCAATTACAGCACCATTGACGAGTTCATTGAAGACATCCCTTATAATGAAACCCATAACTATGTAAAGAAGGTCATGACCTCTTATTTTGAATATATGAGGGCAAACGGCAATATAGATATTCCTGCGACCAAGAAAAGCATAGGGAATCTGTAGACATCGGGACCCCTGTTATTTTATTATTAACAGACTGCTTTCCAATATAATAAAGGAGGACGTTTAGTGGAGATGTTCAAAACTTTTGAAGAAAAAATTTCTTTTGCAGTAGAAAAGGTAAAGGCGTTGAAAGAAGAAAAGACAGGTCTCGAAGAAAAGATAAAAGAACTCGAAAACACCCTGAAACAGAAAGATCTGGACATTGAAAAGCTGACATCCGAAAAGACGTTCATTAAAAGCCAGATAGAAGACCTTTTGAACGAAGTCGAGCCGGTAGAGCTGAATTAATACAGACATGGAAAGCGTAGAGGTATATATCCTGGGCCAGAAATATGTATTAAAGGGCGAAGGGTCCCCGGAGTATATCAGGGAGCTTGCTGATTTTGTGGACAGGAAGCTAAAAGAGGTTTATTCGCTTTCTCCAAATATAACCCCCCTTAAAGCTTCTATCCTTGCTTCATTAAATATCGCTGACGAACTTCACAAGATCAGCGATGAATACAATTCGATTTCGAAAAATATAAAGAATATCGAGAAAAAAGCGGATTCAATAATAAGGCTCTTCGATTAGTTCTTGGAGGCATACTGTCTTTTGTCAATCCTGAAGCAGCTGCCCCCTGTATATTTGGCGTATTTTTTCATTTCTGATGCGCGTTCGGTCACTTCGCCGTAATGAGAATAAGACGCTATCTTGTTGGTGGCAATCCCTATGGAAATACCCATTATCGGGAATGTCTTTTTAATGCCCTCCCTGTCTATGGATTCGATATTACCCTTTGCCCTGTCTTCAGCGTCATAAAACGTCGGGATGATCCTGTCAAAATTGTCCAAAATTTCCTGTGTCGCACTCTCAACAAGGTCCGGTCCCATAATATATATAAAATCATCCCCTCCTATATGTCCTACGAAGCTGTTTGGCTGTTTGTGCTTTACAGTGTTTAGAATGAGACGTCCGAGCATCTTCAAGACTTCATCTCCCCGCCCAAAACCGTATTTATCGTTAAAGGGTTTGAAATAGTCGAGGTCAGCATATGCTATCGCAAAAATCTCACCCGTCTCAAGCCTTCTTTGTATCTGCTTTATTATGGTGATATTTCCAGGGAGCCTTGTAAGTGGGTTTATCTCAATAACTCTTTCAGCTCTTTTGATGCAGAGGTCCGCTTTTGCAATAATGTCCGTTTCAATATATGACCGTCTCACATAATCTTCGATGAACAAATAGTCCCATTTGGGAATAATAAAATCATCGGAAAGCACAGCAAGAACAGGCACCTGACCGAAAATCGGATCGCTTTTTAGATCATTTATAATACCGATTGTCACGACATCGTCAAGGCTAATGTCTATAATCAGCAGATCAGGCAGCGAATTATATATATAATCAAGGGAATGCTCTATTTTGGTGAAAACAACTATAGAGTAAGAGTCTTTAAGGAACCTGTCTATTATGCTTGTTAATACGACATCTCTTGTAACAACTACGACTGTCTTCAATCTATTCGCTCGAAATAAGGAAGTCCTCTGCCTGTTCAAGCACTTCTTCCATTTCAATCAGGATTTCTTTCATATCTGTTTCGGATAGATTAAGGGCCTGCCAGGCGGCGGGGTGGACAGGCGGAACAAAATTGTTCCCGGAAAAGCCAAACCCCCTTGCCTGTATAAGTATATCGGCCAAATGCACTATTGCAGACTGGACAGGAATATTTTTTGAGAGATGAGGCTTGTGATGGTACTCTATAACTTCAATCAGACTCTTTGGAAAGTTCCATTTTTGTGCAATCCATGCCCCTGCCTCAGCATGGGTTATGCTGAAATGCGCTTTTTCCGCCTCCGATATATAAAGACCGTTCTTTTCAGCATTGTTCAGGATGTCCTTATATTCATCAGTAAATTTCAGGCTCAAAACGACCTTCCCTATGTCATGCAAAAGAGCAGCAACAGATATCTCCTCAGGTTCTTTGACTCCCTTCTTCTGGGCTATTATCCTTGCCGTAACAGCACAGCCCATTGAGTGTTCCCAAAGCCCGACCATGGCCCTTTCCATAACTTCAAACACGGAAACACCAAGCAGCATGCCCCGGACAACATTAAGACCCAAAAGTATCAAGGCCTGACTCACCGAAGATATCCTTCCCGGGAAACCGTATATTGGGGAATTCACCACTTTAAGGACTCTAGTCGTAAGGACAGGATCGCTCGATATGAAATTACCTATTTCGTTCAGTGATACCTTTGGGTTTTCTATCACTTTCAAAAGCTTTTTCAAAACACTCGGCATTGTCGGAAGGGTGTCCACCTTCTCTATCTGACTGCGTAAGTTCTGGATGTCCATAATTATTTATATAACTCCTCTATATGATCGATGAACAGTTTCTTCAAAATCCCCATATAGGGTTCATTTTCTGTTTTTTTGAAACGGGCATCAAGTTCGGCAAGGACCTCTTCCTTTGCTTTTTTGGGTTTTGAGTCACCTTCGACTTGAACGCTGTTTATATTCATATTATGGAGCCTTTCAATATGCGCTTCTGTAAGCACAGTCCCCTCTCCGAACAGGATCATGTTGGCCTCATTAACAACAGGTTTCGACAATTTCATCCCGGGGTTAAGATTACTGACAGATATCTTCGCCACAATGCCCCTCCTGTTTAAAACTAAAATATGAAATATTATAGCACAACGGCATTAAAGATTTTAGTTGCTTATATGCGTTGATTTCTGGTATAAATAACTAGCAAAAGTTAACTTGCCTGCCCTGTTTGTGGTTAGGTGAGAATGTGGATCCCGCAAATTAGACATTTTGGGAGCCGGCGTAAAACATACGGTGTGCATGTCTTCTTCATTGAAGAAAGCCTAAGTTGTTTTCAAGGCACCCACCTATTAGAATAGGGATCTAATTTACATCTGCACGGCAGGGTGGGTTTAAAATTCGTAATGAGTAATGCGTAATGAGCAATAAAAGGGCGTTGAAAAAACCTGGTGCTCGTAACCCACTACACATTACGAATATGTGATGACTTGGATAGTGCAATAAGCTTATAAAAATACAAGGAGTTCAGGACTTGAAAGAAGTTTTCTTAACTGCCTATAAAATACATAATTTTCAATACACTTTGTACAGTGCCAATCATGGCCAAGTACATGGCAAATATGGCGGTCCAGTCCTGTTCCTGACAGTATCATAAAAAGTCTGCACTTATTCTTCATTAGCCTATCCATTGTCATCCATTAGAAAAGTTTTATGTTTCCAGTTGCGGCCTTTGATCATCACCGCAACCGGTGATCTGGAACTTAAAATTAGGAGGGGGACAAACCCATGGATAACAACATTATGTACATTCTGATTGCAATCGCTGTTGGAGTTTCAAGCGGCTTTGCCTTTCTTGCGATTTACAAAAATTCACTGAAATCACAAAAAGATGCTATTGAGAGTGACCGCACCCGTCTTGTTGAGGAAGCAAAACGTGAGGCCGAAGCAATAAAAAAAGAGGCCTCCCTTTCTGCAAAAGACATGGCTTACCAGGCTAAAGTAGACTCTGAAAAAGACATACGGGAAAGGACAAGGGAACTCAACCAGCTCGACAAAAGATTACGGCAAAAAGAAGAGGTCTTCGAGAAAAAGTCTGACCAGTTTGAAAGAAGAGACCAGGACCTCAACAGGAAAGAAAAGGATTTCGCCGCAAGAGATCGTGCACTTGCTGACAAGGAAAACCATTACTCACAACTTATTAAGGAACAGTTGCAGGCTCTGGAACGGGTATCGGGTATCCGGGCTGAAGAGGCAAAACAGGAACTTTTCAGGAAGATAGAGGAAGACACCAGGTTTGAGGCCGCAAAACTTGCCAAAAGGATAGAGGACGAGGCAAGAGAGGAAGCTGAAAAAAAGGCAAAAGAAATCATAAGCCTTGCAATTCAGAGATACTCAAGCGATTACGTGGCAGATGCGACCGTATCTGCAGTAAACCTGCCCGGCGATGAAATGAAAGGAAGGATAATAGGCCGGGAGGGCAGGAACATCAGGGCATTTGAAGCAGCCACAGGCGTTGACCTGATAGTGGATGATACCCCGGAGATGGTAACGCTGTCTGCCCATGACCCTGTCAGGAGGGAAATTGCAAGATTATCACTTGAAAGGCTTGTTACAGACGGCAGGATACACCCCACCAGAATTGAGGAAGTAGTTGAAAAGGTAAAAAAAGAAGTAGATACAACCATAAGGGAAGAAGGCGAAAAAGCCATATTCGACCTTGGGATTTCAGGACTGCATCCCGAACTCGTTAAAACATTAGGGAGACTGAAGTACCGGTCATCTTACGGCCAAAATGTCCTTCAACATTCAAAAGAAGTCGCATATCTCGCAGGCATGATGGCCGGAGAACTCGGCGTTGATGTAAAACTTGCCAAACGTGGCGGCTTGCTGCATGACCTGGGCAAGGCAGTTGACCATGAAGTAGAAGGCTCTCATCAGGAGATCGGGGCAGCATTAGCAAAAAAGTTCGGCGAAAACGAGAAAATTGTTAATGCCATTATCGCACATCACGGAGAAGTAGATCCGACATGTGTCGAATCCGCTCTTGTGGCTGCAGGAGACGCCCTTTCAGCCGCAAGACCCGGCGTAAGAAGGGAAAGCATCGAGAACTACCTGAAGAGGCTAGAAAAACTGGAAGAGCTGGCCATGTCATTTAACGGCGTTGATAAATGCTATGCAATCCAGGCTGGAAGAGAAATAAGGATCATAGTAAAACCCGAGGCAGTCAACGACGATATGTGCGCTATAGTGTCAAAAGAACTTGCGAGAAAAATTGAAGCTGAAATGACATACCCCGGACAGATAAAAGTCACAGTTGTTCGCGAGTCAAGGCATGTTGATTATGCAAAATAGTAAAGCAAGAAGCAGGAAGTCACTTCTCACTTATTTTTTATGAAAGTTCTATTCATAGGCGACATAGTCGGCAAGATCGGCAGGCAGGCGGTAAAAACGCTCCTGCCTAATCTTATAAGCAGATACAAATTAGACTTCGTTATTGCAAATGGAGAGAATATAGCAGGCGGCTTTGGCATTACCGAAAGGACTGCAGCAGAACT
>Ga0209211_10002437_pt1 | contig 32090 bp, 34 predicted proteins | sample RifGroA2_FD_183992 | JGI IMG/M metagenome (GOLD analysis project Ga0209211, IMG submission 183992) | Groundwater microbial communities from Rifle, Colorado, USA - Groundwater A2 (SPAdes) (version 2) | ecosystem: Environmental > Aquatic > Deep subsurface > Groundwater | place: Rifle, Colorado...
TTCGGCCCCCTGGTGCAGCGCGCCGACTGGACGCAGATCCTCAAGTACATCGTGCATAACGTCGCCCACAGCTATGGCAAGACGGCGACCTTCATGCCCAAGCCGATCGTCGGCGACAACGGCTCCGGCATGCATGTGCATCAGTCGATCTGGAAGGACGGCAAGAACCTGTTCGCCGGCAACGGCTACGCCGGCCTGTCGGAGACCGCCCTGTACTACATCGGCGGCATCATCAAGCACGCCCGCTCGCTGAACGCCATCACCAACCCGCTGACCAATTCCTACAAGCGCCTGGTGCCCGGCTTCGAGGCCCCGGTCAAGCTGGCCTACTCGGCGCGCAACCGTTCCGCTTCGATCCGCGTCCCCTACGTGCATAACGACAAGGCGCGCCGCATCGAAGTGCGCTTCCCGGATCCGGGCGCGAACCCTTATCTGGCCTTCACCGCCATGATGATGGCCGGCATCGACGGCATCCAGAACAAGATCCATCCCGGCGATCCGGCCGACAAGAACCTGTACGACCTGCCGCCGGAAGAGGATGCCAAGATCCCGACCGTCTGCTCCAGCCTGGATCAGGCGCTGGACTACCTCGCCAACGACCACGAGTACCTCACCCGCGGCGGCGTCTTCAGCAAGGACATGATCGATGCCTACATCGAGCTCAAGATGGAGGAAGTCACGCGCTTCCGCATGACCACCCATCCGCTTGAGTACGAGATGTACTACTCGATCTGAGTCTTTCCGTAGCAGGCAGCAAAAGAGGACGGGCAGCGCCCGTCCTTTTTTTATGCCTGCAATTGACATACACTCGGCGGCATGAAGAAAGTACTCCTTGCCATTTCGCTCCTGCTGCCACTGACCGTGGCGGCCAGCACGCTTTACAAATGCACGGACGATTCCGGCGTGGTGCTGTATACCAACCAGAAAGCCAGCAAGAAAGCTTGCACCGTGCTCTCGCGGCAATCGCCGCCACCTTCGCCCAACGGCGGCGCCAAGCCGCGCCCCACCGCAACGCCGACGCCCGGCGATTTCCCGCGCGTTTCGGGCAATGAGCAGAAGGCCCGCGATGGCGACCGGCGCGCCATTCTCGACAAGGAGCTCGCCAACGAATTGCAGAACGCCGAGAAAGCCAAAAAAGCCCTGCTCGACGCCGGCAACCAGCCCCCGGAAAAGCTTCAGCCCCTGCGCGACACCCTCGCGCTGCACGAGCGCAATGTCGAGTCGCTGAAGAAAGAACTCGGCAACCTGCGCTGATTCTCAAGTTCAACCGAAATCCAGCGGCTGGTGCGCTTCTTGCACGGATAACGAGTAATGAACGCCACCCAGAGTTTCAATGCCTTCAGCGGACTCGACCTGCTTTCCTCGGCCGTGGTGCTGGTCGATGCCAAGCTGATCATCCGCCACGTCAACCCGGCGGCGGAGAACCTGTTTGCCATCAGTTCGCGACAACTGCTCGGCCAACCCTTGCAACGACTGACGGGCGACTCGCCCGAACTTTCCGCCGCGCTCGACAACGCGCTGAATAACAACTGGAGCTATACCGGCCATAACATCCGCATCAAGCTGGCGCAGGATGTGTATCTGCATGTCGATTGCACGGTAAGCCCGGTGGAAACCAGCAATGCGCACTTGCTGCTGGAAGTGCGCCCCATCGACCAGCAGTTGAAGGCGGTGCGCGAGGAGCAGCTTGCCCAGCAGCAGCAGGCCAACCGCGAACTGGTGCGCAATCTGGCGCACGAGATCAAGAATCCGCTCGGCGGCATTCGCGGCTCGGCGCAGTTGCTGGAACGCGAACTGGCCAGCGAGCCGCTCAAGGAATATACCCAGATCATCATCGAGGAGGCCGACCGTCTGCAAGACCTGATGCAGCGCCTGCTCTCTTCGCATCGCGTGATGCAGCCGGCGCTGGTGAACATGCACGAGATTCTGGAGCGTGTGCGACGCCTGATCCACGCCGAGTACCACAACGTCAGCGTCCGCCGCGACTATGACACCTCGCTGCCGGACATCACCGGCGACCGCGAACAACTGATTCAGGCCATCCTCAACATTTCGCGCAACGCGGCGCAGGCAATGCAGGGAAAGGGAGAGATCATCTTTCGCACCAGGGCGGCGCGACAGGTCACGCTGGCCAAGAAACATTATCCGCTGGCACTCGAATTGCAAGTGATCGACAATGGTCCAGGCATAGCGGAAGACATTCGCGACAAGATTTTTTATCCGCTGGTTTCGGGCCGCGAAAATGGCAGCGGTCTGGGGCTCACCATCGCCCAGAGCTTTGTCCAGCAACACGGCGGCACCATCGAAGTCACCTCGCGCCCCGGCCACACCTGCTTTTCGCTGATGCTGCCGACGACCAGAATGAAGAAGGAAGAAGCATGAACATGAAAAAAACGGCTCGCCACGGAGGGCACGGAGATCACGGAGTTTGTTCAAGGCATTACTCCGACTATGTCCTGTATTTCTCAGTGTTCTCCGTGCCCTCCGTGGTGAAAGTAAGGTCTTGACCATGAACCCTGTCTGGATCATCGATGACGACCGCTCCATCCGCTGGGTGCTGGAAAAGGCGCTCGGGCGGGAGAACATACCCGTCAAGTGCTTCAGCTCCGCCGACGAGGCGCTGGCGGCGCTCAACAACGGCCTGACGCCGCAAGTGCTGGTCTCCGACATCCGCATGCCCGGCAGCAGCGGGCTGGATCTGTTGCGCTACGCGAAAACTCACCATCCCGATCTGCCGGTCATCATCATGACGGCATACTCCGACCTCGATTCGGCCGTGTCGGCCTTTCAGGGCGGCGCTTTCGAGTACCTGCCGAAACCCTTCGATGTCGATCAGGCCGTCGATCTGGTGCGGCGGGCGATGACGCAAGCCTCGCACCGGAATGGTCTATCCGAAGAAACCAGCGCCGTGCCGGAAATACTCGGGCAGGGCGCCGCCTTGCAGGAAGTCTTTCGCGCCATCGGACGGCTGTCGCAGTCCCATGCCACGGTGCTGATCAACGGCGAATCCGGCACCGGCAAGGAACTGGTGGCGCGCGCCCTGCATCGTCACAGCCCGCGCAAGGATGCGCCCTTCATCGCCATCAACACGGCGGCCATTCCCCGCGATCTGCTCGAATCCGAACTGTTCGGCCACGAAAAGGGCGCCTTCACCGGCGCCGGCGCGCTGCGTCGCGGACGCTTCGAGCAGGCCGACAACGGCACGCTGTTCCTCGACGAAATCGGCGACATGCCGGCCGAGTTGCAGACGCGGCTGTTGCGGGTGCTGTCGGAAGGCAATTTCTATCGCGTCGGCGGTCACCAGCCGGTGAAGGCCAACGTGCGGGTGATCGCCGCCACCCACCAGAATCTGGAAGACCGGGTCCGGGGCGGCCTGTTCCGCGAAGACCTGTTCCATCGCCTCAACGTCATCCGTCTGCGCCTGCCGCCCTTGCGCGAACGGCGCGATGACATTCCGTTGCTGGCGAAGCACTTCCTGCAAAAAAGCGCCCAGGAACTCGGCGGCGAACCCAAGCGCCTCACCGATGCCGCGCTCAAATATCTGCAAGGGCTGGAATTCCCCGGCAACGTGCGCCAACTGGAGAATCTCTGCCACTGGCTGACGGTGATGGCGCCGGGGCAAAGCGTGGACATTGCCGACCTGCCCGCCGAACTGCGCGACGGCGCGGACAGCGCGGCGCGCCGCGATATGCCGGCAGACTGGAACGTCGCGCTGGCGAACGAAGCCGACCGGCTGCTGGCCGCCGCGCCCGGCCAGGTCTTCGAGCAACTCACACGGCAGTTCGAGGCGACGCTGATCCGGCGCGCGCTGAACGCCACCGGCGGACGCCGCATCGACGCCGCGCAACTGCTCGGCATCGGTCGCAACACCATCACGCGCAAGATTCAGGAACTCGGCCTGGACGACATCAAGACGGATTCCGAACCGACCTGAAAACGGAGTTTCAGTGAAGGCTAACGTCGGCTTCATCGACGTTAAGCGTAGCGGCCGCAACTAAAGTCCCGCTTCAAGTATAGTCAGGCTGACTTTTCGTCGAGCGCAAGCAAGGGCTCGTCGTTATCCGGAAACCATTCATGCCTGCCAGCATTGCCGCCATCGTTGCCAAGCTAGGGGTCGCCGCCCGCCGCTTCGATATCGATATCCTGCCGCGCTGCGATTCGACCAACGCCGTCCTGCTGAGCCGCGCCGAAGCCGGCGCGGCTTCCGGCACGGTGGTCATCGCCGAGGAACAAACCGCCGGTCGCGGTCGGCGCGGTCGCACCTGGTTCGCCAGCCCCGGTGACAGCCTCACATTTTCGCTGCTCTGGCGTTTTGCGCCGGGCACCGCGCCAGCGGGGCTTTCTCTGGCGGTCGGCGTCGCCGTCACGCGCGCCCTGACAATAGTCGGCGCTGGCGAGACGGCGCTGAAATGGCCCAACGACATTCTCAAGGGCGACCGCAAGCTCGGCGGCATTCTGGTGGAACTGGTGCCCGGCGCGCCCCATGCCGCAGTCATCGGTATCGGCATCAACCTGCGCCTGCCCGCCGGAATGCCTGAAGATGTGCGCGCCGCGTCCGCCGCGATTGATGCAACGGGTGCGACAGCGGACGTCAACGACCTGTTGGCCGCCTTGCTTGGCGAACTGCTGGCCACGCTCGAAATCTTTGCCGCCCAAGGCTTTGCCGCGATCCGCCCGGAGTGGCTGGCGCGCCATGCCTGGCAGGACGCCCGCGTCAGCCTTGCAACCGATTTCGCCCCGCCCCGCGAGGGCATCTGTCGCGGCGTCGACAGCGACGGCGCGCTGTTGCTGGAAGTCGATGGCCGCATCGAGCGGATTCTTTCCGGCGAAGTCTCGCTGCGGCCATGCCCCCATCCCCCTCCCGACCTCCCCCTTGAAGGCTAACGTATGCACACATCTCTGGCACGAACCGTACTCTTCCATTCCGGGGGTGAATTTCGCAGGCGTGAGAGATGGGACGGAAAATCCAAGAAGAGCAGCGGCGATCGGTCCGCCGGCCCGATCGGGCGGCGCCGTGCGGCTTTGGCGGTTCAAGCCCGGGGGCGTATCCGGCCAAGGATGGCGGGTATCCGACTCCCGGAAGTAAAGGAGGACGGCCGGTGCATTTTCGGTCGGGAGGACATGGAGGGAGTCGGATACCCGCCGTCCTTGGCGCGCGCAGGCGTCAGTCCCACGTTTCATGCGTCGCGGAAGACGCTCAGCGTCATGGAGCGCTGAGATGTGTGCATACGTTAGCCTTGAAGGGGAGGGAAAACGTCGTGGCTAATCGGATGATCCTCTGCCTTGACGCCGGCAACACGCGGCTGAAATACGGCCTCGTCGACGGCAGCGGCTGGCGCATGCAGGGCGCGCTGAACCATGAGGCTTTCGACGATCTGGTCGCCGAACTACCAGAGAAGCCAACACGCATCGTCGCCTGCAACGTGGCCGGCGAAGCTGTCCGGCGGCGCATCGAGCAACTCGCCGGCAGTCTTGAAGTTCCCCTCGGCTGGTTCGCCAGTTCTGCCGCCGCCTGCGGTGTAAGCAACGGCTACGACAGCCCCGAGCAGCTCGGCGCCGACCGCTGGGCGGCATTGATCGCGGCGCGGGCGCTGCACCCAGGGCCATGCGTGGTGGTGATGGCCGGCACGGCGACGACCATCGACGCGCTCGATGCCAATGGCCTGTTTCGCGGTGGCCTGATCCTGCCCGGCCTATCCATGATGCGCGCAGCGCTCGCCGCCAACACCGCCGATCTGCCGCATGCCGCCGGCCATTACCGACCGCTGCCGACCAACACCGACGACGCAATCGTCAGCGGCGCGCTCCACGCCACGCTCGGCGCCATCGAGCGCATCCGCGCCACGCTGGCCGACGATGCCCTCTGCCTGCTCTCGGGCGGCGCGGCGGTCGAACTCGCGCCGCACCTTCGCCCGCCTTCGCGCCTGATCGACAACCTGGTGCTGGAAGGTCTGGCGCGTTACAGTGGGACGGCGATATCCGACTGATTATTGGAGGACAGCCATGAACAGTGCCTTGCGCCGCCGGCTATTGAAATGTGCTTTGGCACTGCCGCTTGCCAGCGCGTTCGGGCGCATCGCTTATGCCGCCCAGCTTGTCGACGCGATAAAGCTTAAAACCGGATACGCGCAACGGCTGAAGAAGATTCTCGCCGCCGGCGAGCTGCCGTATATCGATATTGAAAGCTCATGCAATCCGGCCAGGGTCGATATCGATTCCGTGGCGCAGAGCATGGATCGCCTGAACATCGGGCTGATGGCGCTTTCAGCCGACATGACCAGGGACCAGTTCCGCGCCGGAATCCGTTTCGACAACCTGTCGGAACGCTTGCTCAAGGCCTGGCCCGACCGTTTCATACCCGTCGGCAATGGCGGCCAGCCGCCCTTCCTGACCGAGGCGGCGGACGAGTTTCTCGCTGCGCAGGAAGCGGCCGCCGGCCAGCAGCCGATGTTGCTGCTGGGCGAGTTCGAAATGCGCCACTACCCCTCGCCAAGACAGGTAAAGCGCGGCGAACTCGACCGCGACGTGAATATTCCCATCGACGGCCCGGCGGGACATCGCTTGTTTGCCTTGAGCGAAAAGCTGGGCCTTGCATTCCAGTTGCACTACGAAGTCGAGGATGAACTCCTGGCGCCGCTGGAACGCATGCTGGAGAAGTATCCGAAAGCCAAAGTCATCTGGTGCCATCTGGCGCAAGTGCGCTACATCGAACGCGCCAGCCGCTACTCGGCCGCCTACGTCGAAGGCCTGCTGAAGCGCTTCCCCAATCTGTATTTCGACACCGCGTTTGGCGACGCCTCGTCCATCTATCCCTTGAGCAACCAGCGCCACGCCAGGGTATGGGGCGCCTTCGGCGGTCTGGTCGACGCTTGGCGCGACCTGATTGCGGCTTATCCCAATCGCTTCCTGTCGGCGCTGGATCTGGGTGGCGATCGCCTGGAGCGAATCGCGGAATACGACCGGAAGCACCGCGATTTCCTCGGTCGATTCCCGAAAGACGTTCAGCAGCGGATTGCCTTTCGAAACGCCTGGTCGCTGCTCTTCGGCGAGGAATTTGCCTAGCTTCAGTCGCGGCGGCGACTGTCATGAAGAAAGCCTCTTGATCGCACGGCATTCATGACAGACAATGCGTCATCGTCTGGAGGAGTGTCCCATGCCCGCCCACTTTCTCGCCACGCTGCCGAACTTTCTCGCTTACCTCGGCACCGCCATTGCGCTGCTGGCCGTGTTCGTCACTATCTACCTCTACGTCACGCCCTACGACGAGATCGCCCTGATCCGCAGCAACAACACGGCGGCGGCGATCTCGCTTTCCGGGGCGCTGCTCGGCTTTGCCCTGCCCATCGCCAACGTCATCGCCCATAGCGACACGCTGCTCGATCTCGCGGTATGGGGCCTCGTTGCCGGTGTGGTGCAACTGCTGGCCTGGGGCGTGGCGCGATTGGCTTTGCCCAAACTTCAGGAAGACATCGCCGCCGGACGCACGGCGCCCGCCACCTTCGTCGCCGTACTCTCGATCACCGTCGGCCTGCTCAACGCCGCCTGCATGACCTACTGACATTCACCCAAGGAGACGCTCATGGCACTCATGGATTTCATCAAGAAACAGTTTATCGACATCATCCAATGGACCGAGGACGATGGCGAGACCATGGCCTGGCGCTTCCCCATGGCCGAAATGGAAATCCAGAACGGCGCCAGCCTGACGGTGCGCGAATCGCAGATGGCGGTGTTCGTCAATGAAGGCAAGGCCGCCGATGTGTTCGGCCCCGGCACCTACAAGCTCACCACGCAGACCTTGCCGGTGCTGACCTACCTGAAGAACTGGGACAAGCTGTTCGAGTCCCCCTTCAAGTCCGACGTTTACTTTTTTTCCACGCGCCAGAAGATCGACCGCAAGTGGGGCACGCCGAATCCCGTCACCATCCGCGACAAGGATTTCGGCATGGTGCGGCTGCGCGCCTTCGGCATCTACGCCTTCCACCTGACCGACCCGAAGGCCTTCCACACCACGCTTTCCGGCACCATGGAACGCTACGGTTCGGACGATCTCGAAGGCCAGTTGCGCAACACCATCGTCGGCCATATCTCCGACATTTTCGGCGAATCCGGCGTGCCCTTCATCGACATGGCCGGCAACCAGGTCGAGTTCGGCAACGCGCTGAAAGCCAAGATGGACCCGCTGTTCCAGGGCTACGGCCTGACGCTGGACGGTCTCAACGTGCAGAACATCTCGCTTCCCGAAGAGTTGCAGGCCATGCTCGACAAGCGCATCGGCGTAAACATGATGGGCGGCATGCAAGCCTACACGCAGTTCCAGACCGCCGAGGCGATCCCGCTGGCGGCGCAGAACGAAGGCGGCCTGGCGGGGCTGGGCGCCGGCATGGGCGTCGGCTTCGGCATGGGGCAGCAGATCGCCGGCGCGATGGCGGGAGCGCTGAATCCCGCCGCAGCCGCACCAACCGCCGTGCCACCAGCGCCGACTTCTGCACCGACCGCGCCCGTCTCGACCGACGAAATCGTCGCCTCGATCGAAAAGCTGCACGGACTGGTGGGCAAGGGAATTCTGTCGCAGGCAGAGTTCGATGCGAAGAAGGCCGAGCTGTTGAAGAGGCTTGGGTAAAGGCATGCACCACGGAGGGCACGGAGATCACGGAGAAAATCAATACAAAGGTTTTCGCTCCGTAATCTCCGTGCCCTCCGTGGTTAAACAGGTCTTGCGCTGATGCCCTTTTCCGCCAACTGTCCAGCCTGCGGCGCGCCGGTCGTCTTCAAGTCGTCGGCCTCTTTCCATGGTGTCTGCGAGTTCTGTCGCAGCACCGTGGTGCGCCATGGCGGCAAACTGGAAAACCTCGGTCGCATGGCCGACCTCATCGAGGACGCTTCGCCGATCCAGATCGGCGCCGAGGGCCAATATCGCGGCGTGCATTTTGCGGTGATCGGGCGCATCCAGTTGCGCTACGCAGCGGGCGTCTGGAACGAGTGGCACCTGCTGTTCGATGACATGCGCGGCGGCTGGCTGTCGGACGCCGGCGGCGAATACCTGATCAGTTTTCTCAAGGCGCCGGGTGCGGCGCTGCCGGAATTCGCCACGCTGATGCCGAACGACGAGCTGAAGCTGGCCGGCAGGGACTTCGTCGTCACCGACATCGAAGAAGCCATGTGCATCTCCGGTCAGGGAGAGCTGCCCTTCGCCTTCGGCGCCGGTTATCCGGCGCAACTGGTCGATCTGCGCACCACCGACGAGGCCGCAGCCGCTTTTGCCAGCATCGACTATTCGGAAACGCCGCCACTGTTCTTCGTCGGCGAATCGCTGCCGTTTGCGGTTTTCAAGTTCGCCAATCTGCGCGATGGCGTGGCGACACCAAAGTCGGCGGGCTCGGTCAAGGCGCTGCAATGTCCCGCGTGCGGCGGCGCCATCACGCTGCACGACAAGGCCGTGCAAAGCGTCGCCTGTCCGTCCTGTCTCAGCGTGCTCGAAGCCGACAATCAGAGCCTGCGCCTCCTGCAAAAGGTCGCCGCCGCGACGCGCGTCGAACCGCTGATCCCGCTGGGCAGCAGCGGGCGCTTTGGCGACAAGGATTGGACCGTCATCGGCTTTCAGCAGCGGGTCATTACGGCTGACGGCATCGACTACCCCTGGCAGGAGTTTCTGCTGCATCATCCGAAAGAAGGGTTTCGCTGGCTGGTCGAAGCGGAAGGTCACTGGAACTGGGTCACTACCATCAGCAAGCCTCCCCGTTACAGCGTCGGCCTGCCAACGGCCAGCTACGGCGGCGAAACCTATCGGCGCTTTTCGGCGGGCTCGGCAGAAACCCGTTATGTCATCGGCGAATTCACCTGGAAGATCAAAGTCGGCGAAACCTGGGAGATCATCGACTTCATCGCGCCGCCGAAAATGGTGAGTCGCGAGTCGAGCCACAACGAAACCACCTGGTCGCTCAGCGAGTATCTGCCCCCGGAAGAAGTTGCGACCGCCTTCAAGCTGAAGACGGCGCTGCCTGAAGCAGTCGGCATCGGCATGAATCAGCCGAATCCGCGCACGGAAAGTCATCGTCGCGTCTGGAGCACCTTCTGGAAGTTCCTCGCTCTGGCCATCGTTGCGCAGATGCTGTGGGTCTTCTTTCTGGGCGGTCGCACGCTGCTCGACCAGCGCCTGGTGTTCTCGCCCGGCAAGGACGAACCGACGACCACGCAAACCTTCCAGCTCGACAGCGCGGCGCGCAACCTGGTGCTGCGCCACGACACCGATCTCGACAACAACTGGCTGGGGCTGGGGCTGACGCTGGTGGAAAAAAACAGCGGTCGCGCCTGGACCGCGCAAAGCGACGTCGCCTACTGGCACGGCTCGGACGGCGGCGAAAACTGGAGCGAGGGCGACAAGACGCGCGAACTGGTGTTCCGCGACCTGCCGCCCGGCAGCTATTACTTTGTCATCGACCCGGAGATTTCCGCCGAGAAACCGGTCGCCGTGGCCGACCGCGTCAAGGTCATCCGCGACCAGGCGGCGTGGAGCAACTTTTTCTTCCTGCTGATCTTTCTCGCCGCCTTTCCGCTATTCAGCCGCTATCGCATGACCGCCTTCGAGAACGAGCGCTGGAAGAACGCGGATTTCCTTTCCAGCGGCGCCGATTTCGGCTCCGGCGACAGCAGCGATGACGACAGCGATTCCGGAGGAGACGACTGATGCCACGCGCCGCGATGATCGTCAGCCTGGCGGCCTTTGCCCTGTTCAACTACGGGCAGTACCTGGGCTGGAGCATGTTCTCGGAAACCGCCGACGCCCAGCCGGTGCGCTCCGCCAACGCGGCGCGGGCCTATCACAAATAGTCATGCCCTGATGCAGCGCCCCCTGCTGGTTTCCGTTTTCATCGTCGCCTCCTGCGGGCTGGCCTACGAGCTGATCGCCGGCGCGCTGGCGAGCTACCTGCTGGGCGATTCGGTGATGCAGTTCTCCACCGTGATCGGCGTCTACCTGTTCGCCATGGGCATCGGCTCCTGGCTGTCGAAGCATGTCGGCGGCAACCTTCTGGTGCGCTTCATCCAGATCGAACTGCTGGTCGGCTTGCTCGGCGGCCTCTCCGCTGGCTTGCTGTTCCTGTTGTTCACGCTGCACGCCGGGCCTTTCCGCTTCACGCTCTACGGTCTGGTGCTGCTGATCGGCATTCTGGTCGGCCTCGAAATCCCGCTGATCATGCGCATCCTCAAGCGCGAGGTGGCGTTCAAGGATCTGGTGGCGCAGGTGCTCACTTTCGACTACATCGGCGCGCTGGCGGTGTCGGTGCTGTTCCCGCTGCTGCTGGCGCCGCACCTGGGGCTGGTCAGGAGCGCGCTGCTGTTCGGCCTGCTTAACGCGCTGGTCGCCGCCTGGGCGCTGTGGCTGTTCCGCGCGCAACTTGGGGTGACGACGGCGCTGCGCGGGCAGTGCATTGCGGTGCTGGCTTTGCTCGCCGTCGGTTTCGGTTTCGCCGGAACTTTCGTCAGTCTGGCGGAGGCGAATCTGTACAACGAGGACATCGTGCACGCCGAATCCAGCCCCTATCAGCGCATCGTCATCACCCGCTGGCGCGACGAGCTGCGGCTGTACCTGAACCACAACTTGCAATTTTCCTCGCACGACGAATACCGCTACCACGAAGCGCTGGTGCATCCGGGAATGGCCGCGCTGCCCGGCGCGCGCCGGGTGCTGGTGCTGGGCGGCGGCGACGGCATGGCGGTGCGCGAGATCCTCAAGTATCCGCAGGTCGACAGCATCACGCTGGTCGATCTCGATCCGCGCATGACCGAGCTGTTCTCGCAGTCGGCCATGCTGCGCGACTTGAACGGCGGCGCGCTGGGCTCGCCGAAGCTAAAAATCGTCAATGCCGATGCCCTGCAATGGCTGGAACAGACGCAGGAGATGTTCGATTTCGTGGTGGCGGATTTTCCCGACCCGTCGAACCACAGCCTCGGCAAGCTCTATTCGACCGCCTTCTACCGCCTGCTTAAACAGCACGTCGCCGAAACCGGCCGCATCGTGGTCCAGGCCACTTCGCCGCTCTACGCCCGCGAAAGTTTCTGGACCGTGGTCGCCACGCTGGAAGCCGCCGGCTGGCAGACCGCGCCCTATCACGCGCTGGTGCCGAGCTTCGGCGAGTGGGGCTACATCCTCGCCGGTCGCCGCGAATACCGGTCGCCCGCCGCGATTCCGGTGCCGACGCGCTTCATCACGCCCGACGCGCTGCCGGCACTGTTCCATTTTCCCGCCGACATGGCGCGCATCGCCGCCGAGCCCAACCGCCTCGACAACCAGAACCTGGTGCGCGTCTTCGAACGCGAGTGGGGCCGGATATTGGCTCACTGAATACTTGATTCAACTCCGTCGAACTGGCAACATTGCGTCACAAATGTAATGCACGGAGACCGCCATGAAAACCGCCGCCATCCCCGCCGTTCGCGTCCCGCCCGAGCTTCGACAGGCCGCCGAGGAATTGCTGATCGACGGCGAGACGCTGTCCGGTTTCGTCGAGGACGCTGTGCGGCGTAACGTCGACTATCGGCGGGCGCAGGCGGCATTCATCGCGCGCGGCCTCGCCTCGCGCGATGCGGCACAGGCTTCCGGGCGCTACGTCAAGGCCGCGACAGTACTCGGCAAGCTGGAACGACGCCTGAAGAACGCACGCAGGAAAGCGGCTATCGTCAAATGAAGAAGTTCGTCGTCCGCTTCACGTGGGAAGCGGAGGCGGATTTGCTGCGTTTGTTCGACTATCTGCTCGAACGCGACATCGGCGCTGCGGAACGCGCCGAACTGGCCATCGCCAAGGCCGTCGAGTTGCTGGAAATATTTCCTTTTTCCTGCCGCAAGGCCGGAGGCGGCGCGCGCGATCCGTTTTTGCGCGAACTCATCATTCCCTTCGGCAACTCGGGCTACGTCGCGCTGTTCGAGATCGAGGCCGACGGCTACGTGACGATTCTCGCGGTTCGGCACCAGCGGGAAGACGACTACCACTGATCCCATGCGGCGACGCGAGTTTCTTACGGGCGTTTCAGCCACCGGCCTGTTGGCGGCTTGCGGCGCGAAGGCATTGCCGCCGCTGCCGCCGGGCACGCTCTCGGGCGCCAACGAGGCGCTCGGCCATCGTCTGCGCAAGCCGGACTTTCCCGCGCCGACTGAAACGCGCCGCACCACGGTGGCGATTGTCGGCGGCGGCATCGGCGGGTTGTCGGCGGCCTGGAAGCTCGCGCGCGCCGGCTGCGATGATTTTCTGCTGCTGGAAATGGAAAATGAGGCCGGCGGCAATTCGCGCGCCGGACAGAACGCGGTCTCGGCCCATCCGCTGGGCGCCCACTACCTGCCGCTGCCGCCGCGCGAGGCGCGGGCGACGCGCGCTTTGCTGGCGGAACTTGGCGTGCTGCAGGGCGACCCCGACGCCGCGCACCCGAGCTATGACGAGCGGTATCTGTGCCACGCACCGCAGGAGCGGCTCTACACCAACGGCTACTGGCAGGAGGGTTTGTGGCCGACGCTGGGCGTGCCGCCAGCGGAGCGCGCGCAATACACCCGCTTCCAGGACTTCGTCGCCGAACTGCGCCAGAAGCGCGACTCAACCGGGCGGCGCGCTTTCGCCCTGCCGCTGGCCTTGTCGAGCCGCGATCCGAAATTGCTCGCTCTTGACCAAACTACCTTTCGCGACTGGCTGCTGCGCGAGGGCTACACCGCGCCGGGCTTGCGCTGGCTCGCCGATTACGCCTGCCGCGACGATTACGGCACGGCTGCGGCGCAGACTTCGGCCTGGGCCGGCCTGCATTACTTCGCCTGCCGCGACGGCGAAGGGCAGGTGCTGACCGCGCCCGAAGGCAACGCCTGGCTGGCGCGCGGCCTGGCGCGGGCGGCCACCGGCAGGGTGCAGTCGAACGCGCTGGTGTTTCGCGTCGAGCAAGGCAGGCAGGAAAGCATCTGCGACGTCTACCTTGCCGCCGAAAACCGCAGCATCCGCGTCGTCTGTCGCGAGCTGATCTGGGCTGCACCGCTGTTTCTTATTCCGCATGTGTTCGCCGCGCCGCGACCGGAGTGGCTGGCCAGCATCAAGGGCGCCGAGTATGCGCCGTGGATGGTAGCGAATCTGACGCTGGCGGAAGCGCCGCAGACGCGCGCCGGCCATCCGCTGGCCTGGGACAATGTGCTGCACGACAGTCCGGCGCTGGGTTACGTGGTGGCGACCCACCAGCAACTGCGCTACGCGCCGGGGCCGACGGTGATCACTTGGTACCGCGCGCTGCACGAAGAAGCGGCGTCCCGCCAGCGCCGACTCTTGATGGGTCGCGAGGCGTGGGCCGCGGAAGTGCTGGCCGACCTGTCGCGACCGCACCCAGAAATTCGCCAGTTGACCACGCGCCTCGACATCCACCGTCATGCCCACGCCATGATCCGCCCCTGGCCCGGTCGCCTGTGGAGCGGCTCGCGCAAACCGTTCGAGGCGGGCAGCAGCGGCATCCAGTTCGCCCATGCCGATGTTTCCGGCCTGTCGCTGTTCGAGGAAGCGAATTTTCGCGGCGTGCGGGCCGCCGAGCGCACACTGGCCCGGCTCGGCGTATCCTATGCGTCCTCGCTATGAACGGCCTGCACATTCTTGCCGAATTCCACGCCTGCCAAGGCGACCGCCGCCTGCTGCTCGACGCGGCGATGCTTGCCGCGCTGTGCCGCCGGGCCTGTGCGAAAGCCGGGCTGGTGGTGGTCGCCGAAGCCTTCCACCAGTTCGCCGACGCCGGAGCGACCGGCGCCCTGGTGCTGGCCGAATCGCACCTGGCCATTCACACCTGGCCGGAACTCGATTCGGTGACGCTCGATCTTTACGTCTGCAACTATAGTCAGGATAATCGCGCTGCCGCAGAGAGTGCCTACAGCGCTTTGCGCACGGAATTCAAGCCGCAGCAAATCATGCGCCGCAATATATCCAGGGGCAGCTTCGATCCGGATGCTCCCGACTCCGGCGATATTCACATTGTTTCAGGAAGCGATCGATGAACCAGACCCGCATCATCCTCGACACCGGCGAAGTTTTGACGCACCGCTTCGCGCCTGAAATCCCGATGGCCAGGAGAGGCTGAGCGAACGTGGTTATTCGGCTGCTCTTCTTTCTGCTGGTATTGGCCAATCTGCTCTTCTATGCCTGGACGCAAGGCCATTTTGGCGCCACCGACGACAGCCACGAACCACAACGAGCGGCGCAGCAGTTGAATGCCGAAAAGTTGCGCATTCTGCGCAATGCCCAGGCTCCGGCCCCGACCGCAAAGAGGGACGAGACGAGCTGCCGTGTGGTCAGTGGATTGAACGTGGCCGACGCCGAAACCCTGAAGGTCGCCGTGGAAGCCGCCGGTGGGGAGACGAACATCCTGCCGCTGGCCGAGCCGACGCTTCATCTGGTGGTCATCACCGGTCTCGCCGGCAAGGCGGCGGCCGACAAAAAGGCTGCCGAGCTGACCCGTTTCGGCGTTGAGGGTCATCGCATCGTCGCACTGGAGGGCGACCGCCATGAGATTATTCTTGGCAGCTTCTCCACCGAAATCGCCGCCCGCGAGTTTCTGCAAGGACTGGCGAAGCGGGGCATCAGGTCGGCGCGCCTGGACGCCCGGCAACAACCCACACTGAAAGCCCGCGCCGAGATACGCGCCCCGACGTCGATGCTGCTGCAGCAACTGCCGAAACTGATCGCACCCCATGCCGACGCCACCATCGGCGAATGTGCGCCCTGAACACATGAGGCCCTATGTCGTCGGGCTTACCGGCGGCATCGGCAGCGGCAAGAGCGCCGTCGCCGATCTGTTCGCCGAACGCGGCGTCGCGATCATCGACACCGATGCCATCGCCCACGCCTTGACCGCACCCGGCGGAGCCGCCATGCCGGCGATTCGCGCCGAATTCGGCGATGCGGCGGCGAGCGCCGACGGCGCACTCGATCGCGTCGCGATGCGCGCCATGGTCTTTGCCGAGCCAGCGGCGCGCAAGCGCCTGGAAGCCATTCTGCATCCGCTGATTCGCGCCGAAAGCGAGCGCCGTCTTGTGGCGGAAACAGTCGGCTCTCCCTATGCCATTCTAATAGTGCCGCTGCTGGTCGAAGCCGGCGACTACCGCAGCCGCGTAGACCGGATCGCCGTGGTCGACTGCGCCGAAGCAACCCAGATGGCTCGTGTCATACGCCGCAACGGACTTGCCGCAAACGAGATCGAGCGCATTCTGGCGGCGCAGGCTACGCGCGCCGAACGCCTGGCCGCCGCTGACGATGTCATCGAAAACAACGGCGAGCTGGCGGCCTTGCCTCCTCAAGTAATGCGCTTGCATCTGCAATATTTGGAATATTCCCGTCATGTCGGTTGAGGTTTGCATCGAATTGGGCCACAATCTCATAAATTTTTTCCATTCGGTCGGATAGTGATCACTTACGAATACCCTCTCAGCGAGCGCGTTCGCACGCTATTGCGGCTTGAAGACCTGTTCGACAAAGTCACTCATTTTGCGGCGGCCGACGGCGCCATGGAACACCATGTCGCGCTTGTCACGTTGTTCGAGATCCTTGAGGTCGCCGGTCGCGCCGAACTGAAATTCGATCTGGTGCAGGAGCTCGAACGCCAACGCCAGATACTGCTGTCCTTCCGCAACAACCCCGAAATTTCCGAGGACGCACTTTCCGGCGCGCTGTATGAAATCGAGCAGGCCAGCTCGCTTTTGCTCTCCATGCACGGCAAGATCGGCCATTACCTGCGCGAGAACGAATGGCTGATGAGCATCAAGAATCGCGCCGCGATTCCCGGCGGCGTTTGCGAATTCGATTTACCGGCATACCACTACTGGCGGCATCGCGAACCGGCGCTGCGCCGGCAGGACATCGTCGGCTGGATTGCCCCCATGATGCCGATTCGCGACGGCCTGGCCATCGTCCTGCGCCTGCTGCGCGCCTCGGGCCGCTCGGAGCAGCAAACCGCCCAGCGCGGCGCTTTTCAACTCATGCTGGGCGGTCGCAGCGCACAACTGATTCGCCTGAAAATGGGGCAGGGCGATGCTTGCCTGCCGGAAATATCCGCCGGCAAGTTCGCCATCAACATTCGCTTCCTGCGCCCGGACATGGACCAGCGACCACGCCAGATCGACTCAATGGTCAACTTCGAACTGACGCTGTGCAATCTGTAAGCCCGGCAGCACCTCGTAGTGTCGCCTGCCCGACCTGCGGCATCGCTGTCGAATGGGTCGCCGAAAATCGCTACCGACCGTTCTGCTCGGCGCGCTGCAAGGGCATCGATTTCGGCGCCTGGGCCACGGAAAGATACCGCGTCGAGGCCTCCGAGGAACCGCATCCGGAAGACCAATCCGAAAACGTAGCGTAGCGGAGTTTCAGTACAGGCTAATGCCTGCGGAAGCAGGCGTTACGCCGGAGCTAATAAGCGGCGCTCACCGGAAATCTAGCTTTCCCAGGCGCCACGAATCGCCGCAATGCCGTGCGCGCCGCCGCGCTGCGCCACGTCGAGATCGCTTCGCGACAGCCCGCCCAGGGCAAAAGTCGGCAGTGGCGGTACGGCGACCTCGGCGGCAAAATTGTCCCAGCCGATTCCCGCCGCACCCGAATGGCTGGCCGTCGCCCTGACCGGGCCGAGCACGGCGAAGTTGCAGCCCAGGCGAGCGGCCTGTTCAAGTTCCGCCGCCGAATGGCAGGAGGCCGCGACCAGCGGAAAAGCCGGTCGCATGACTTCTGTCCATAGTTTCACCGCGGGCAGGTGCACCCCGTCCGCGCCGGCCGCCTTCGCCAGCGCGATGTCGCCATTGACCAGCGCCCGCGCGCCATATTGGTGGCAGAGCTCAACCGCGGCATGAACGAAGGCTGACCGGCGCGCCGCATCGAGCCTGGGTTCGCGCAGTTGCACCAGCTTCAGCCCGTTGTCCAGCGCGTGCGCCAGAACCAGCAACTGGGCATCGACACCGATCTCGCCGGCATGGGTGATGGCGTAAAAGTCCGGCAGGGCCAGGGCGGTGAATACCGGCGCGTTGGCCGGGAGCATCGGCGATACGTTCAGCGCATCGGCGCGTTGCCATGCCAGCGCGCTATGCACGTGATCGCGCAACTCGCCGCGCCACTCGCGCACCCGGAAAAAATTGAGCCGCACATGGGCGTGCTCATAACGGTGTTGGCGGCGTAACCACGGGTCGGCGCGCAAGGCCTCGATGCCCAGTTCCTCGTGCAGTTCGCGCAGCAGCGCGGCATGCGGCGTTTCGCCCGGCTCGACCTTGCCGCCGGGAAATTCCCAGAATCCCGCATAGAAGCTGCCGGGCGCGCGCTGCCCCAGAAGAAACTCGGTTGCTCCATCCGTTGCCCGTCGTTCGATGACGGCGGCGGCGACTTCGATCACGTCATTTTCTGGACTTGACATGGCGTCCGGCATAGTCGCGGGCGAATTGCCAGGCCACCCTGCCGCTGCGCGAGCCGCGCATCAGGGTCCATTGCAGGGCTTCGCCACGCGCCGCTTCGATCTGCTGTTGCGACATGCCGAACTCCGTCAGCCAGTGGCCGCAGATTTCCAGGTAGTGATCCTGGCCGAAGGGGTAGAAGGACAGCCACAGGCCGAAGCGCTCCGAAAGCGAAACCTTCTCTTCCGTCGTTTCGCCGGGGTGGATGTCGCCGTCGGCGGTGTACCTGGTTTCGAGGTTCTCCGACATCTTTTCCGGCATCAAGTGGCGGCGGTTGGAGGTCGCGTAAACCAGCAGGTTGTCCGGCATGCCGGTGATCGAGCCGTCGAGGATGCTCTTCATCGCCTTGTAGCCCGGCTCGCCCGACTCGAAGGAGAGGTCGTCGCAGAAAATGATGAAGCGTTCGCGGCGACCGGCGATCAGATCGACGATCTCCGGCAGATGCACCAGATCGTCCTTGTCGACTTCGATCAGGCGCAGCCCTTTGGCCGCGAACTGGTTGAACACGGCCTTGACCAGGGAACTCTTGCCGGTGCCGCGAGCGCCGGTCAGCAGGACGTTGTTGGCGGTGCGCCGGGCGACGAACTGCCGGGTGTTCTGCGCGATGCGCTGCTTCTGGTCGTCGATGCCCTGCAAGTCCTCGAAGCGAATCCGGTGCGGCAGCTTGATCGCCTCCAGCCAGCCGCGCCCGGCGCGCGTGCGCCAGCGAAATGCCGTGGCCGACCAGTCCGGCGGTGGCAACGGCGGCGGCAGGATGGCTTCGATACGATCGAACAGCGCATCGAGGCGGTCAATCAATGGAGCAACTGTGCTGGCAAAGTCGGACATCGGTTAAGCTTGCGTGCCAATGAAAGCAGCGAACTTTAGCAGATTCATGTCCCGATTCCTTTTCGCAATCCTGGCCGCACTGGTCATGGCCGGCTGTACCCAGGCGCCCGTCCAGCCTGATTCAAGCGCCGCTTCATGTCCGGCTCCCGCCGCTTGTCCGGCATGCCCGGTGTGTCCCGTCGCGGAACCGCCCAAGCCCGCCGAGAAGCCCTTGCAGGCCGCCGAATGGAGCGACCTGCCGGGCTGGAATGAAGACGACCCGGGGCCCGTATTCGCCGCCTTTGTCGCCAGTTGCACCAGCCTCGAACGACAGGCGCAATGGAAGCCCGTTTGCGCTGCCGCGCGCGCGCTGGACGACAGCTCCGCACCGGCCTTGCGCGCCTGGTTCGAGGCGCAGTTCCGGCCCTGGGCGCTGGTCAATCCTGACGGTTCGCGCAACGGAATTATCACCGGCTATTACGAACCGATCCTGAATGGCAGTCGCACCGGGGGCGGAAGCTACTCCCATCCTGTGTTCGGTCCGCCCGACGACATGATCGTCGTCGAACTGGCCACGCTCTACCCGGAACTCAAGCACCTGCGGCTGCGCGGGAGAGTCGAAGGGCGCAAGCTGGTGCCGTACTATTCACGTGCCGAGTGGGCGCCACAGGAAAGTAAGCGCTCACCTGAGGCACTGCTGTGGTTGGCCGACGCGATCGATTTTTTCTTCATGCAGATCCAGGGCTCGGGTCAGGTGCAACTGACCGACGGTAGCCGCGTGCGCCTGAATTACGCCGACCAGAACGGACACCCGTATCGCTCGATCGGTCGCTGGCTGATCGAGCGCGGCGAACTCAAGGCCGATCAGGCCTCGATGCAGGGCATCAAGAATTGGGCCAAAGCCAACCCGTCGCGACTGGCGGAACTGCTCAACGCCAACCCCAGCCTGGTGTTCTTCCGCGAGTTGCCGGTCGAGGGCAGCGGACCGCAGGGCGCCATGGGTCTGGCCCTGACGCCCGAACGCTCGCTGGCGGTCGATCCGCGCCACGTACCCCTGGGCGCGCCGATTTGGCTGGCCACCACCAGACCAAACAGCGAGCAAGCGCTCACACGACTGATGCTGGCGCAGGATACCGGTGGCGCCATTCGCGGTGTGGTACGCGCCGATTTCTACTGGGGCAGCGGCCCGGACGCCGGCAACCAGGCCGGGAAAATGCGTCAGCAAGGGCGCATGTGGGTGCTTATGCCGAGAAGCTACCAGGCTCCGGGGGCAGCGAGCGCACCAAAATAGACGGCAGCGGTTTTGCGCCGTGTTGCCAGCGCCGACTTTCCCCATAGCGGTGCGGCGCAGGGACTGAAAGCACCATCGCGGTGCTGTCTTCGCTGAAGACTTAGGCTATCCTGCTGATTCATAAGCAATCAAGTGTCTGGAATGTTCATTGCTTTCATGCTTCCATTTCGTGCCTTTCACTTTTTGGAGCCCCACAATGGAGAATTTCAAGACATCCGCCGACGTGCTGTTTATTCTGCTCGGCGCCATCATGATTCTGGCCATGCACGCCGGCTTTGCCTTTCTGGAACTCGGTACGGTGCGCAGGAAAAACCAGATCAACGCGCTGGTGAAAATCCTGGTCGATTTTTCGGTATCGACACTGGCCTATTTCTTCATCGGCTACAGCATCGCCTACGGCGTCAACTTCTTCGCCGGCGCCGAAACGCTGGCGCAAAAGAGCGGCTATGAACTGACCAAGTTCTTCTTCCTGCTAACCTTTGCCGCAGCGATCCCGGCCATCGTCTCCGGCGGCATCGCCGAACGCGCCCGATTCAATCCTCAACTCGCGGCCACCTTCCTGCTGGTCGGTTTTGTCTATCCTTTCTTCGAGGGCATCGCCTGGAACCACGCCTACGGCATCCAGGACTGGCTCAAGGCCAGCTTCGGCGAAGAGTTCCACGACTTCGCCGGCTCGGTCGTCGTCCATGCCGTCGGCGGCTGGATTGGCCTCGCTGCGGTGCTGCTGCTCGGCGCCCGCACCGGTCGTTACCACAAGGACGGTCGCATCGCCGGTGCTCATCCGCCCTCCAGCATTCCCTTTCTCGCCCTGGGCGCATGGATATTGACGGTCGGCTGGTTCGGCTTCAACGTCATGAGCGCGCAGACGCTGGACAAGGTTTCCGGCCTGGTGGCGATGAACTCGCTGATGGCCATGGTCGGCGGCACGCTAGCCGCGACGATCGCCGGCAGGAACGACCCCGGCTTCGTCCATAACGGCCCGCTTGCCGGCCTGGTAGCGGTCTGCGCCGGTTCCGACCTGATGCATCCGCTCGGTGCGCTGGTTACCGGCGCCATGGCCGGCGGTCTTTTCGTCTGGATGTTTACCCTGACGCAGAACCGCTGGAAGATCGACGACGTGCTCGGCGTCTGGCCGCTGCACGGCCTGTGCGGCGCCTTGGGCGGCATTGTCGCCGGCATTTTCGGCGCCAAGGCCCTCGGCGGCATGGGTGGCGTAAGTTTCATGTCGCAACTGATCGGCACCGGCATGGGCGTGGCCATCGCCTTTAGCGGCGGCTTCATTGTCTATGGCGCGCTCAAGATGGTGGTCGGCATACGCCTCGATGCCGAAGAGGAATTCAACGGCGCCGACCTCACAGTGCACAAGATTTCGTCCAGCGCCGAACGGGAAACGCTTTGGTAGGAATTTGGCGATTCTGTTTCACGTGAAACAAACCAGTTCCGGTTTCACGTGAAACAGCCACTCCTCTCAAGCGGGAGGAGGTCGGTGGTTCATGCGATTACCCAGCGTTACCCCCAACAGAAACTGCGCTTTTGAAGCGAGAAGGGTATGATTGCGCCTCTTTTTGGTCCCGGCGTAACCCCCTGCTAACGAGGGCGTCCGCCTTCTCTGAAACCCTATCTTCTTCGGGTCTTGCGGCGTGAAATTCCCGGTTTTGTTCGATGTGATCGTGATTGGTGGCGGCCATGCCGGCACCGAAGCCGCACTGGCTGCGGCACGTTCCGGGGCACGCACGCTGCTGCTGACGCACAACATCGAAACCCTCGGCGCCATGTCCTGCAATCCATCGATTGGCGGCATCGGCAAGGGTCATCTGGTGAAGGAAGTCGATGCGCTGGGTGGCGCCATGGCGGCCGCGACCGACGAGGCCGGCATTCAATTCCGCATCCTGAACGCTTCCAAGGGGCCCGCAGTACGCGCCACTCGCGCCCAGACCGACCGCCAGCTTTACAAGCAGGCCATCCGCAGTCGCCTCGAAAATCAGCCCAATCTGACGCTGTTCCAGCAGGCTGCGGACGATCTGATTCTGAATGGTGATCGCGTCGTCGGCGTGATGACGCAGTTGGGGGTCAAATTCGAGGCCCGTGCCGTAGTACTGACCGCCGGCACTTTTCTCAACGGCCTGGCGCATGTCGGACTCGCCCACTATCCGGCCGGACGCTTCGGCGATCCGCCGTCGATCTCTCTCGCCAATCGCCTGAAGGAGATGCGCCTGCCGGTGGGCCGCCTCAAGACCGGAACGCCGCCGCGTCTCGACGGGCGCGCCATCGACTATTCGGTTTTGCTGGCGCAACCCGGCGACGACCCGACCCCCGTGTTCTCCTTCATGGGCAACCGCAACCAGCATCCGCGCCAGATTCCGTGCTGGATCACGCAGACCAACCCCCGCACCCACGACATCATCCGTTCCGGGCTGGACCGCTCGCCGATGTTTACCGGCGTCATCGAAGGCGTCGGGCCGCGCTACTGCCCCTCGATCGAAGACAAGATTCATCGCTTTGCCGGCAAGAACAGCCATCAGATATTTCTCGAACCGGAAGGCCTCGATACCCACGAAATCTACCCGCAGGGCGTCTCCACCAGCCTGCCCTTCGATGTTCAACTGGCCCTGGTGCGTTCCATTCGCGGACTGGAGAATGTCCATATCACGCGCCCCGGCTACGCCATCGAATACGACTACTTCGATCCGCGCAATCTCAAGGACAGCCTGGAAACCAAGTCGATAACCGGGCTGTTCTTCGCCGGCCAGATCAACGGCACGACCGGCTACGAAGAAGCGGCCGCCCAGGGTCTGCTGGCCGGCATCAATGCCGCGCGGCAAGCACGGCAATTGCCGGCATGGTCGCCGCGCCGCGATCAGGCTTACCTCGGCGTATTGGTGGACGACCTGATTACGCGCGGCGTGTCCGAGCCCTACCGGATGTTTACCAGCCGCGCCGAATACCGCTTGTCCCTGCGCGAGGACAACGCCGACTTGCGCCTGACCGAAATCGGTCGCGAACTCGGCCTGGTGGATGACTCACGCTGGGATGCATTCAACCGCAAGCGCGACGCCGTGGCGCTCGAAACGGAGCGCCTGAAATCCACCTGGGTCAATCCGCGCCAACTGCCGGAAATCGACGCCGTGCGCGTGCTGGGTCAACCGATGGAGCGCGAATACCGCCTGTTCGACCTGCTGCGTCGACCCGAAGTCAGCTACGCGAGTTTACTGACCCTGCCCGGAGCCGGCGCCGGCATCGCCGCTGCCGATGCCATCGAACAACTGGAAATCCAGGCCAAGTACCAAGGCTACATCGAACGGCAAAAGGACGAGATCGAGAAAAGTCTGGCACATGAATCCCTGCCATTGCCCGCCGACATCGATTACGCGCAGGTGCATGGACTGTCCTTCGAGGTTCGGCAGAAGCTCACGCAAATACGACCGCAAACCCTGGGGCAGGCCTCCCGCTTGCAGGGCATCACCCCGGCGGCGATCTCCCTGCTGCTGGTGCATCTGAAACGGCGCAAGGCGGCATGAGCCTGCACGACCAATTGCGGCAAGGGCTCGGCGCCTTGGGGCTAGACCTCCCCGCCGCAACGCAGTCCAAACTGCTGGACTATGTCGCGCTGCTGAAAAAATGGAATGCCACCTATAACCTCACCGCAATCCGCGATGAAAGTGAAATGGTCACGCAGCATTTGCTCGATTCGCTCTCCGTGCTGCCGGCTTTGCAAGAGTCGGCGCTGGCGGCACGGCGCTGGGCGGATGTCGGCAGTGGCGCCGGACTGCCGGGGATCCCGCTGGCCATCGCGCGACCGGATCTCGACATGACGCTGATCGAGGCGGTCGAAAAGAAGTCCGCCTTTCAGCGTCAGGCAAAGATCGAACTTGGCCTGGGCAACGTCACCGTCGCCAACGGTCGTGTCGAAGGCATGCCCGGCGGGCTGTTCGATGCCGTCATTTCCCGCGCCTTCGCCGAACTGTCCGACTTTGCAAATCTCGCCGGCCATTTGCTGGCACCGAACGGAAAACTCTACGCCATGAAGGGTTTGGCGTCCGAAGATGAAACAAATCGCTTGCCGCCAGCCTGGGCGGTAGTCGAATGCGCCAAACTGAGCGTTCCCGGACTGGACGCACAACGCCACCTGATTGTTCTTGAGAGAGCCTGACGATGCACATATTCGCAATAGCCAATCAAAAGGGCGGGGTCGCGAAAACCACTACCTCCGTCAATCTGGCCGCCGCATTGACGGCCAGCGGCCAGCGCACCCTGCTGATCGACCTCGATCCCCAGGGCAACGCCACCATGGGCTGCGGCATCGACAAGCGCGACCTCAAGGCATCCGTCTACCAGGTATTGCTGCAGATGGCGACCATCGAACAAGCGCGGGTGATGTCGCCTTCCGGCAAGTTCGACGTGTTGCCGGCCAACCGCGACCTGGCCGGCGCCGAAGTCGAACTGGTGGATCTCGAATCGCGCGAGACCCGCCTCAAAACGGCGCTGGCCGCGCACCAGGCCGATTACGACTTTGTCATCATCGACTGCCCGCCCTCGCTGTCCATGCTGACCCTCAACGGCTTATGCGCCGCGCATGGAGTCATCATCCCCATGCAATGCGAATACTACGCGCTGGAAGGCCTGTCGGACCTGGTGAACACCATCAAGAAAGTGCACGCCAACCTGAATCGCGACCTCAAGATCATCGGCTTGCTGCGGGTCATGTACGACCCGCGCAACACCCTGTCCAACCAGGTTTCGGCGCAACTGGAAGAACACTTTGGCGACAAGGTGTTCAAGACCCTGGTGCCGCGCAACGTGCGCCTCGCCGAAGCCCCCAGCTATGGCGTGCCCGGCGTTCTCTTCGACAAGGCGGCCAAGGGCGCGCAAGCCTACGTGGCCTTCGCCGCCGAAATGATTGATCGTGTCAACTCCTGGAAGGAAAAGTCGTGACGCCACCGAAAGCACAAAAACAACGGGGCCTCGGTCGCGGCCTGGATGCTCTTCTGGCCGCCAACAATACCCCCGAGGCGCAGCGCCAGGAAACGCTTGCGGTCGGCGCCCTGCAACCGGGAAAGTACCAGCCGCGCACCCGCATGGACCCCGGCTCACTTGAAGAACTGGCGGCTTCCATCAAGGCCCAGGGCTTGATTCAGCCGATTTCCGTGCGACCGGTGAGTAGCGGACGTTACGAGATCATCGCCGGCGAACGGCGCTGGCGCGCGGCACAGATCGCCGGCCTGGCCGAAGTGCCGGTGCTGATCCGCGACATCCCGGACGATGCCGCGCTGGCGATGTCGCTGATCGAAAACATTCAGCGCGAAGACCTGAATCCCCTTGAAGAAGCCGCCGGCATCCAGCGCCTGATCGACGAGTTCCAGATGACCCACCAGGAAGCCGCCGATGCCGTCGGTCGCTCGCGCTCGGCCGCGTCCAACCTGCTGCGCCTGCTGCAACTGGCGAAACCGGCGCAGGACATGCTGATGGCGGGAGACATCGAAATGGGTCACGCCCGGGCGCTGTTGCCGCTATCCAAGAGCGAGCAGTGCCGCGTCGCCGCGCTGGTCGCGGACAAAGGCTTCTCGGTGCGCGAGACCGAGCGCATGGTGGCGCGGGAATTGAATCCTCCGGTAAAAAAAAGCAGCGACAGAAAACCGGATCGCGACCTGCTGCGCCTGGAAGAAGAACTGTCCGATCGTCTCGGCGCCACGGTAAAAATCGCTGCAAATCGCAAAGGCGAAGGAAGTTTGACGATTCGCTTCGGCAGTCTCGATCAACTGGACGGCCTCTTGGCCCGACTCGACTAGGCCGCAAAAATGATTTTGCTGCACAGCGGGTTCCGGCGACCTTATTGCCGCCGATTTACCTCTGTATCAGGCAGTTCAGGCGCGTGCCGCATAGCAGCAAAGAGAACTTGATAAATCATGCCATTGCCCTACGCTTCAGGTATCGTTTATACATGAACTGTATGGGCCTATAGAACCTCAACCAACCCCGTCAATGCGGCCATAGAGATGTTTAAGGTAGTACTTCTGCAAAGCGTTGCTATACTGCTCGCCGCCGTACCCGCGTGGTTTTGGGTCGGGCGAAACGGTGCGGTATCAGCGGCACTGGGCGGGGCGGCGGTGGTAATTCCGAACCTGCTTTTCGCCTTGAGTCTATGGGCGGCAACTCGCGGCGGCAGGATTTCAGCCGCGAAATTTTTTGCAAGTGAGTTCATCAAGGTCGCGGCAACGCTGGCGTTGCTGGCGATCGTGGCGGGGGCGTATCGAGATTTGCACTGGCTGGCACTGCTGGCCGGTCTGATCGTTGCGCTGAAAGCAAATTTGTTTGCGTTCTTGTTAAAGATCTGACTATGTCATCTGGCACCGAACACGCTCCTACCGCTGGCGAATACATCGGCCACCACCTCACGCACCTGACCAGCACCGGTCACAAGCAGGCTGCCGTTATCGATTGGTCCGTCATCAACCTCGATACCGTGTTCTGGTCGCTGGCGATGGGCTTCCTCGGACTCTTTCTGCTGATGCGCGCAGCCCGTAGCGCGACATCCGGCGTTCCGGGGCGCTTTCAGGCCGCCGTTGAAATCCTGGTCGAAATGGTCGAAACCCAGTCGAAAGCCATCGTTCATGGTGATCGCAGCTTCATTGCTCCCGTCGCGCTGACCGTATTCATGTGGGTCCTGTTCATGAATGCGATGGACTTCCTGCCGGTCGACTTGCTGCCCAATATCGCCACATGGATGGCCGTCCAGTTCCTCGGCGCCGATCCGCACCATGTCTATCAGCGCGTCGTGCCGACGGCTGACTTGAACGGTACGCTGGGCATGTCCATCGGCGTGCTGCTGCTCTGCCTTTACTACAACATCAAGATCAAGGGGCTTGGCGGCTGGATTCACGAACTCTTCACCGCGCCCTTCGGCAGTCACCCTTTGCTGTACCCGATCAATTTCGCCATGCAGATGATCGAATTCGCCGCGAAAACGGTCTCGCATGGCATGCGACTGTTCGGCAACATGTATGCCGGCGAACTGGTCTTCATGCTGATCGCCCTGCTGGGCGGCACCGCCACCATCGCCGGCTTCCTGGGGCATGTCGTGGTCGGCTCCATCTGGGCCATCTTCCACATTCTGATTGTCGTCCTCCAGGCGTTCATTTTCATGATGCTGACCCTGGTGTATATCGGTCAAGCGCACGAAGCGCACTGATTTTTGTTTTTGCCTGTTTGTTTTTAATCGCCCTCAAATCTCGTTAAAGGAGTTGTCATGGAACACGTTCTTGGTTATGTTGCCCTCGCCGCCGGTTTGATCATCGGCCTGGGCGCCGTCGGCGCCTGTATCGGTATCGGCATCATGGGTTCCAAGTACCTCGAAGCATCGGCCCGCCAGCCCGAGCTGATGAACGCGCTGCAAACCAAGATGTTCCTGCTGGCCGGCCTGATCGACGCCGCGTTCCTGATCGGCGTGGGTATCGCGATGATGTTTGCCTTCGCCAACCCGTTCGTCCTCAAGTAATTTCACTCCGTCACTTGAAGGAGTGAAAACGTGAATCTGAACGCAACGCTATTTGCACAGCTGCTTGTGTTCTTCATCCTGGCGTGGTTCACGATGAAGTTCGTGTGGCCGCCCATCATGAAGGCACTCGACGAGCGCGCGCAAAAGATCGCCGACGGGCTTGCGGCAGCGGACAAGGCAAAGACCGATCTCGCTCACGCCGAAAGGAAGGCGACCGACGAAATGCGCAAGGCGCGCGAGTCGGCTGCCGAATTTCGCGGTGGCGCCGAAAAGCAGGCGGCCCAACTGATCGAGGAAGCTCGAATCCAGTCCACCCGCATCGTCGCCGCCGCCCGTGAAGCCGCCGAAACCGAAGCCGCCGCCGCCTCGCAGCGCGCCAGGGAAGCCCTGCGCGAGCATGTCGCGCAACTGGCCGTGGCTGGCGCAGAGAAGATCCTGCGCAGGGAAATCAACGCCCAGAACCACGCTGAGTTGCTTGGCCAGCTCAAGTCGGAGCTCTGATCCGCCATGGCCGAAAATGTAACCCTGGCACGACCCTACGCCGAGGCGGCTTTCCAGCTCGCCAAGGGTGGCAATGCCTTGCCGGGATGGTCTGGCGCTCTGACGCGCCTGGCTGCCGTCGCCGCCAACCCGGAAATGGGCGAGTGCATCGGCAATCCCCGTCTCGCGCCGGCCCAGTTGCTCCAGTTGTGTCTCGATGTCACCGGGGAAGCATTGTCGGTCGAGCAACAGAACTTCGTCCGCGTACTGGTGGATAACGAGCGCCTGGCGGTGCTGCCCGAGATCAGCGAGCTTTTCGAAGGGCTCAAGCATGGTCATGAAGGCATCAAGGACGCGGAGATTACTTCTGCCTTTGCACTTGATGACGGAACCCTGAAATCGCTGGTCGCGGATATCGAACGCAGGTTCGGCAGCCGCATCCAGACGACAGTCAAGGTCGATCCCGAACTCATCGGCGGCGTACGTATCGCCGTCGGCGATGAAGTGATCGACGCCTCGGTCCGCGGCAAACTTGCCGCCATGGCCACTGCGCTAAAGAACTAGGAGTTATTGATGAACCTCAATCCGTCTGAAATCAGCGACCTGATCAAGACCCGGATCCAGAGCATGCAACTGGCCGCCACCGCCCGTAACGAGGGCACCGTGGTGTCGGTCACGGACGGCATCTGCCGCGTCCATGGTCTGACCGATGTCATGCAGGGCGAAATGCTGGAATTCCCCGGCGACACCTTCGGCCTCGCCCTGAACCTCGAGCGCGACTCGGTCGGCGCCGTGGTGCTGGGCGACTATGAACACATCACGGAAGGCGACACCGTCAAATGCACCGGTCGCATTCTCGAGGTGCCGGTCGGCCCCGAGCTGCTCGGTCGCGTGGTCAACGCTCTTGGCGAGCCGATCGATGGCAAAGGCCCGATCAATGCCAAGCTCAGCGACAAGATCGAAAAGGTCGCGCCGGGCGTCATCTGGCGCAAATCGGTATCGCAGCCGGTACAAACCGGCCTCAAGGCCGTCGACTCCATGGTTCCCGTGGGTCGCGGCCAGCGCGAGCTGATCATTGGCGACCGGCAGACCGGCAAAACGGCGGTGGCGGTGGATGCGATCATCAACCAGAAGGGGCAGAACATGTTCTGCATCTACGTCGCGATCGGCCAGAAGGCTTCGACCGTCGCCAACGTAGTGCGCAAGCTTACCGAGCACGGCGCGATGGAATACACCATCGTGGTCGCGGCGACCGCCTCCGATTCCGCCGCGACGCAGTTCATCGCGCCCTACACGGGTTGCTCGATGGGCGAGTATTTCCGCGACCACGGCATGGATGCCCTCATCATTTATGACGATCTGACCAAGCAGGCCTGGGCCTACCGCCAGATCTCCCTGCTGCTGCGCCGTCCGCCGGGCCGTGAAGCCTATCCCGGCGACGTGTTCTATCTGCATTCGCGTCTGCTCGAGCGTGCCGCCCGCGTTTCCGAAGCCTGGGTCGAAAAACTGACCAATGGCGAAGTCAAGGGCAAGACCGGTTCGCTGACCGCGCTGCCGGTGATCGAAACCCAGGCCGGCGACGTGTCTGCTTTCGTGCCGACCAACGTGATCTCGATTACCGACGGCCAGATCTTCCTGGAAACCGACTTGTTCAACGCCGGTATCCGTCCGGCCATGAACGCCGGCGTCTCGGTGTCGCGCGTCGGCGGCGCGGCCCAGACCAAGGTCATCAAGAAGCTCGGCGGCGGTGTGCGTCTGGCGCTGGCCCAGTACCGCGAACTGGCGGCGTTTGCGCAGTTCGCCTCCGATCTCGACGAAGCCACGCGCAAGCAGTTGGAGCGCGGTCGCCGCGTCACCGAGTTGATGAAGCAGTTGCAATACGCGCCGCTGTCGGTCGCTGAAATGGCCGTCACGCTCTACGCTTCCAACGAAGGCTTCATGGATGACATCGACGTGACGCGGATCCTGCCGTTCGAGGCCGACCTGCACCAGTACATGCACCAGAAGCACGCGGATCTGCTGACCAAGATCGAGACCACCAGGGATCTGGACAAGGACGCCGAGGCCCAACTCAAGGCCGCGGTCACCGAGTTCAAGAAGTCCTGGGCCTGATCGCTCACCGCTGACAGGAAGCGATCATGGCAGGCAGTCAAGAGATCCGCAGCAAGATCAAGAGCGTCCAGAACACGCGCAAGATCACCAAGGCCATGGAGATGGTGGCCGCATCCAAGATGCGCAAGGCGCAGGACCGGATGCGCGCGGCTCGTCCCTACAGTGAAAAAATTCGTCGCCTGGCGGCGAATCTTTCCCAAGCCAATGTGACCGAGTACCGCCACGCCTTTCTGGGCAAAACCAAGCCAACCGAGGTCAAACGTGTCGGCCTGATTGTGGTGACGACCGACAAGGGTCTCTGCGGCGGCCTGAATACCAACATCCTGCGGCAGTCGCTGAATACCATGCGCCAATGGGAAAAAGATGGCGCGAACGATATTCGCGTTACCTGCATCGGCAACAAGGGCCTCGGCTTCATGCAGCGCCTTGGCGGCAACGTCGTTTCCCAGATTACCCATCTGGGCGATACCCCGCACCTGGAAAAGCTGATCGGGCCGATGAAAGTCATGATCGATGCCTTCCAGGCCGGCGAGCTGGATGCCGTGCATATCGCCTATACCCGCTTCATCAATACCATGAAGCAGGAGCCGGTGATCGAGTCGCTGCTGCCGCTGTCGGGCGAGCGCATGGGTACTCCCGACCGCAGTTGGGATTATCTCTACGAGCCGGATGCGCAAGTTGTGATCGATGAACTGCTGGTGCGTTATGTCGAAGCCATGATTTACCAGGCGGTGGCCGAGAACATGGCCTCCGAACAATCGGCGCGCATGGTCGCCATGAAGGCGGCAACCGACAACGCCGGCAACGTCATCAAGGAATTGCAACTGATCTACAACAAGGCGCGTCAGGCGGCGATTACCAAAGAGATTTCAGAAATCGTGGGTGGCGCTGCCGCCATCGCGGGCTAACGGATTTACATTAAGGAAACAACCATGAGCAACGGAAACATCGTCCAGTGCATCGGCGCCGTGGTGGACATCAAGTTCCCCCGCGAGGCCATGCCCAAGGTGTATGAAGCGCTGACCCTCGACGATGCCGATTCAGGCAACGCCGAAGCCGGTCTGACATTCGAGGTTCAGCAGCAGCTTGGCGACGGCATCGTGCGCACCATTGCGCTCGGCTCCTCCGACGGCCTGCGTCGCGGCATGTCGGTCAAACCGACCGGCGCCGCCGTTTCGGTGCCGGTTGGCTCCGGTACGCTGGGCCGCATCATGGACGTGCTGGGTCGCCCGATCGACGAGGCCGGCCCGATCGCCTTCGAGGAACTGCGTCCGATCCATGCCCATGCGCCCAAGTTCGACGAACTGTCGCCTTCCACCGAACTGTTGCCGACCGGCATCAAGGTTATCGACCTGATGTGTCCGTTCGCCAAGGGCGGCAAGGTCGGCCTGTTCGGCGGCGCCGGCGTCGGCAAGACCGTCAACATGATGGAACTCATCAACAACATCGCCAAGTCCTACGGCGGCTACTCGGTG